>Ga0335079_10000321_pt1 | contig 55295 bp, 55 predicted proteins | sample Lox_Sample_33_FD_206719 | JGI IMG/M metagenome (GOLD analysis project Ga0335079, IMG submission 206719) | Soil microbial communities from Loxahatchee National Wildlife Refuge, Florida, United States - Lox_Sample_3.3 | ecosystem: Environmental > Terrestrial > Soil > Wetlands | place: USA...
CCCATCGGGGCCGTAATCCAGGTCAAGAGCGTGCCGCTGCGCGTCATCGGCGTGCTCGCCGCCAAAGGGCAGTCTGCCTTCGGCACCGATCAGGACGACCTTGTCATGGTTCCCTTCACGACCGCCGAGCGAAAGGTGCTGGGCGTCGCGGCGCCCAGCCAGCAGCAGACGCCCCTCAATTGGCCTTACCTGCCGGCATCCAATCCGTACAATTTACAGCCGCGACTGACGGGCTTCGCGAATCAGATCTACGTTCAGGCAATGAGGCAATCAGAGGTGCAGGCCGCCATCGAACAAGTGACGGAGACCTTGATGCGTCGTCATCGCATCAAGCCTGGCGCCCTCAGGGATTTCGACGTGCGGAATCTCAGTCAGTTCGTCGAGACCGCCGAAAGCAGCAGCCGCATCATGGCGTTGCTTCTGGCCGCGGTCGCCTCCATATCGCTGTTGGTGGGCGGCATTGGGATCATGAACATTCTTCTGGTCTCGGTGACCGAGCGAACGCGCGAAATCGGGTTGCGAATGGCCATCGGCGCGCGGCGGCTACACGTGCTCCTGCAGTTCCTCGCCGAGGCGGTTTTTCTAAGCGTGAGCGGCGGAGTCGCTGGAATTATGATGGGCCTCTTGGTTTCGCTCTCTATCCCGCTGCTCGTGGGTTGGGCCGCTCCAGTCTCGGCCTCGGCGATCGCAGGGGGATTTCTGTTCGCTGCGGCGGTCGGCATCTTCTTTGGTTACTATCCAGCTCGCAAGGCCGCGCACCTCGATCCGATCGAGGCGCTTCGATATGAGTAGCAGATCATCGTCCTGACAGCCGTTTGTGATCGATGAAGGCATGGTCCCGATTGCGCGCCCGTTCCCTAGTCGCAATACTATGATGAGAAGGCGCAGCACTGCACGCTCTTGATAAAGAACTGTCACGATCCTCAGGCGGCGCAGAAGCTTTTACGACTGGCACGAGAATATCGGGCGACGGCAGCCTACCTTAGGCGAAGGGAAGCCAGGACAACGCGTTGGGCGGCTGCGAAATCAACCTACCGACAAGGCCCGCGTTGAGACTGGGGATCCCTTGGCATGTCCCCAGGAAGCGAGGACCTGACTTCTTGTCGTTCCAGACAACGACATCCATCACCGCACCAACAGCGCGACGGCCACGAAAACGACGACTGCGAAGGCGATAAGGCGATAAGGATCGCAGCGATAGCGGTGATGTTTCCCCAGCGCAGCGCTCGATGTTCCCGAACATCGTTGCCCCATCTAACGCTTATACGCTCCCTGGACGCTTTTCCTCCCTGGCGAGTGCGGTCGCGACAAATGGGCAGCCCCGCCCAGTGGGGACTGAGCGCGCTGTTAATCTGCTCGATGCGTCGTTAGCGGGTTGGTAACCCCAATTCGAGACCCTCCCTCATTATGCATGAGGAAACCGCCAATCGGCCGCCAGAGCGCGTCTTGCGCGCGCTGCGGGAATGGTGTGCCAGCGAGCGAGAAGTTGATACAGGCCATCTCTGTCACACAGGAATTAGGCCGTTCCGCCCACGTGGTGTGCAGTCGGCTGGAAACTCAAGGAGTGCAGACGACCCCGCCCCTCAGCTTCCACTCTGAACCGCCGAAAAGCAAAGTCCCGCGCGAGGCGCGGCTAAATCTGACCGCATTGACGGCGCCACCATGAGGGCGTTGGATAGAGTTGCTGCGCCGAGTGCACCGACGGTAAGAAGGACGGCATGCGGAAGGTTCTCATTGTGTTGAGCGTGGTGCTGCTCATGGCTGGCACGGCCAAGGCAACTCAGATGCTCACCGACGGCCAGATGAACGAAGTTGCCTCCGGTTCCGACCTCCCGATCAACATCGGTACGCTAAACTCAATTTTCACGGAGAACCTCGGTAGCCTGCCGTTGAATTTGCAACGTGGCCTAGGTACCTCAACGACCGTGATACCGAATCAGTCCACCGACGGGTGCGGTGCTAAAGCCTGCTGACGCGGAAGCTACGGCGCGCCAACGATGGCTGCATGCAGTCGATACCGAATTAGGCTTCCTCGCCGCTTGAATTGATCACGAATGACTACGCCTCATGCGCCGTGCAACGGCGATGGGCCCAACTTGAAAGCCCAGAATCCGTTGCTACGTGGGTTACTGAGGCTAAGGCTCAGTCATGCAAAAGGAACCTTTCGGTTCTCCGCCAGAATCCGTACTGCGCGCGCTGCGCGAGTGGCGCGTCAGCGAGAGGAAAGTCGATCCGAAATATTCCGATGCCACTGCAAATCCTCCATCAAGTCCGCTTGCCCAGCATTCGGCGGGAAAGCGCGTCAGTGAAGATAAGGCTGCGGCTCCCAAACCAGCGATTGGGCACACCAAAAAAATAGGGCCCGTCCAGGGGGAGCAACGGGCGGGGCCGAGCGCGGAGTCCGACTAGCGGACAGCTACGAAGGTAGCGCGCCGCGGCGAACGCAGCGTTCAGCGTTCTTCACTTTCGCACGGCCAATAAGTCAGCGGGCACATCGCGTCGGATTCCGAGGCTGATGCCCAATGCGATGAAAGCGAGCGCCAGCCCGTTCAAGCCGTCCCGCGCCTCTGCGAGGGGGGTTGGGCTTGCGGTTAAACATCAAGTTGACTTGACGAAGGCCCACTGTGGTGAGGCGGTCTTGGTGCTCACACGGCGGAATCCTCGCGCGCGAGCCGCGACTTCAGACGATCTTTGAATTCTCCGGTGGTGTAGTATGCGGAGATGCGACGGGCGATTGTCTCTTCCGGACGTGACAAGAGCTCCATCAGCGCTCGCTCTAGGCGCTGAAGAGCGATTGCCCTCTGTTCCTCCTCCAACTGCTATCATGGCGGCATCATCGAGCGCACCGTACGCATCAATCACGTCCGCCAGCAGTTCAGCCATGCTGCGGTAGTGCGTGGGGTCCTTCATCCGTGCGGTTACTGCGGCGATAGCTTCATTGGCCAGCGCCGCATCCGCTGCCGAAAACGCGTCCAATAGTCCTTCAGGCGTACTGCCTGCGGAGCTTGGCGCTCTTATGTGTTTCGTAGCCTTCATTGCGACACGTCAGGCCTTGCGGTGAGGGTGAGGCACGCGGGCGATTCCCAAACACGTCCGCGTGCCGCACTTACGCCAGCGTTGCGCTGGCACGAATTCGGCCGTCCGGCCTCCATGGCGACTAGGCACGCGGGTTCCCCTCCTCGCAGGCACCCCGCGTGCCGCTCTTCAGATTTCCCCGCCTCCTTCCCCGCGCACGGAGCGTGTATCGTGGATTTCAGCTAGTTGGGTAGCGCCTGGCCGGACTTGAGCGGAGGGCGCAGCGTGTACGCTGGCAGCGCGCCAATTCCGCAGGGTGGCTAAATCGACAAGTCTGGCCTCTGTGTGGGCAAGCGCACATGCCGATGGTATTGTCCCTTACGATGCATATTATGTTGGGATGAAATACCAAAATTAAGATAAGGATACGATCACTGTTCTTGGGTTTCATCGCATGCGAATTTCAGGGGATCAGGTACGCATGGCTCGCGCAGCCCTAAAATGGACGGTGCAGGATTTGGCGGATCGCGCCTCAATCTCGAAGAATACGGTGGTGGCGGTAGAGGCCGGCCGCGACTCTCACGCAACAACGATTGCGGCAATCGAGCATGCCCTCAGCAAGGCCGGCGTTGAGTTCATTTCCGAGAACGGTGGCGGGGCTGGGGCGCGGCTCAAGAGGAAGGCGAAGCGATGAGCGACTCGAAAAGTCTTGTCGTTTTTTCAGATAGTCGTGCAGCCATTGATGGTCTAAAGCCACTGTGGCGCAATGGATATGTCGCTGTGGCGATCGTTCCTTCGATCGGCCCGAACAAGGGCAATACGATCATCAGCACGATGCTGCGTACCGCCTTTCAAGAAATAGTGCAGAAGGCAACAACTGGTGAGATGAAACGGGTATTGCCCATGCTTCGTGCCTCGGTGAGATCGGCTCTTCCTGATCCGTCGCACGACAATCAACGCCTCCTCGACGATATTGTTATCCTCGGCGCGTTCTGGCTCAGACACGGCAACCGCGTCCTCAAGGATATGGGCATCGGAGCGGTTGGGATGTCCGTCGATCCAGATGATTCGTTACCGTGGCAGCAACGGGGAATGCTTGAACAAGATTTCCTCAGGAAGTTTGCTGCTGCCTCGCACCGGGCAACCACGCACTAGAGCGCCGGCTCAGTCTTGCGGTGCGGTATGTCGTGAGTGGTTGAGACTGAAGCGCGGTGACAAAGCAGCTAAGGAATAGCGAGAATACCTCAATGATCCGTCGTGGTTTGTTGAACTCTGGCATAACACTGCGGGAAGAGAGATGCTCACCACGGAACAAGCGCAAAAGGCAATAGAGAAAGAGCTACGGAAGCGGAAGCTAACAAAGCCGATGACACCTGCGGAACTCTTGGAGTTTTGTCAGGAAATGTACGTCCATCTGGAGTTCAAGTGTGAGGGTGACCGACTGGACTTCATTCGAGCGTGGACCGAACGGTGGCAGAGTGATTGGCTCCGGACCAGATAGTGCTTCATGACACCACCGGCCCCGCTTAGCCCTTCGCAAAGCCTACCTTGCCGCTTGCGCGCCTGTCCGCGAGGAGCTTTTCCTGGCTCTCATTGAGTTCACCAATCACGAGATTGGCTTTCTCTGAGCCCTTGTGATCCATAAACCTCACCGCCAATACGCCATCCATCCGGACAGCGGCACGGTCTGTCTCGTTGATTTGAATTAGCACGGTCGTTTTTTCGCCCAGCTTGCTTGCAAGTGCCTCGAAGGCCTGCTTCGCCAGCCCCTCGTCAAGAAACTTGAATTCCAGCGCGGGCTCCGGACCGGCGCCTCCCGCAATGAAAACGGCATAGATATTTTTCATGCCGTCCTAGATATGCCTTCTGCGTAGACCGTGCAATCTTTGGCCGCATGCTCGACTCCCGCTGCGCACCCATGCCAAGTTGCCGTCATGCTTCCTGCTGCACCCCCTTCGTCCCTGGGACCGCGCCACCGTCCCCGCCGTGGCGATTGCGGTCCCGGCACATGGGAATAGCGACGTGCGCGCCACGTTGTCTTGCTGACCTTACCATCGTATGGAATCGCCATGCGCCTGATCCGCTCCTTCATCCCTTATCTGTTTGCGGTTTCCTTGCTCGCCATACCTTGCGCTGCGCCGGCGGCCGTCGTCGTCAGTGTCACGGCGACAATCGCTCCGCCGCCGCTGCCGGTCTATGTGCAGCCGCCCATACCCGGCCCCGGCTACATCTGGACGCCCGGTTATTGGGCATGGGGTCCCTATGGCTATTACTGGGTCCCCGGCACCTGGATACTGCCGCCCGCCGTCGGTCTTTATTGGACGCCGGGTTATTGGGCGTGGGGCGGCGGCGTCTACCTATGGCATGTCGGCTATTGGGGCCCGCATGTCGGCTTTTACGGTGGCATCAACTACGGCTTCGGCTATGTGGGCGTCGGGTATGTGGGCGGCTACTGGGACCACGGCGTGTTCGCCTATAACCGGGCCTTCAACAACATCCAGAACAACACACACATCACCAACATCTACAACAAGACCGTCGTCACCAACATCAACGTGACCCGTGTGAGCTTCAATGGTGGCGCGGGGGGCGTCGTGGCCCAGGCGACGCTGCAGGAAGAAGCGGCGTTCCGCGAGCGGCACAACCCCGCGACAGCGCAACAGGTACGCCATGAGCAGGCTGCTGCCGGCAACCACGCGCTTCTTGCCTCCGTGAATCAGGGCCATCCCACGATCGCCGCGACGAGGCGGCCGGGCCAATTCAGCGGTGGTGTGGTCGCCGCCGAGGGCGCGTCGCCGCAGGGCCAGCCTGTAAGAAAGGGCAATGGGCCGCACCACCCGCCGCACGGGCCCGGCAATGGCGGAGGGCCGGAGCATGGTGAGCAGCACCCGTGACCGATCCGACTGGCGACTTAACCTTCTCGCGTACCAGTAAGTGACACACTTTTAATGCCCTGAGTGGTAGGTGCGCGTTGACGCCCTCGAACCGCCACCACCAATCTCCGGAACATGTCAGGGGAGAACATTCGTCGGCTTCGCGCCGATCTCGAAAGTTTTCGAAACCTGCTGAAGCACACGACCGACCAGCGCGCAAGGGAAGTACTTTGGAATTTAATTCAAGAGATCAAGGAACGACTGCGAGAGTCAAGCGAACCCCCGGAGTGCTCAGACCCCGGCGGGCCGCTCATCAACATCAATTGCCGTGGCGTTCGGCATAAATCTTGTGGCTCTCGCCATTGAGCTGCCGATTTAATTTTGCATTTTGCCACTTGGTGATCTGGCCGCCTTTGCCGTCCTTGGCCTGAAATTTCGCCAGCTCCTTCTCTTTGTTGGCGTCGCCTTGCGTGAACTTGGCAGCTTGGCCTGACGTCAACTGACCGTCCTTCAGCCCCTGATCGGTGCGGTTCTCCTGGTTCTCGAAACGCTGATCGACTTCAGAGGGGCTGACATATTGCTGTGCGAAGGCAGCAGCCGGAAGTAACGCGAGCGAACATACGGCGAGAACGCCGGAAATCTTGCGCATATCAACCTCCTGGGGGGATTAGACGCTATGGTATTACAGTCTACGCGCTGGGTCTTATTTCATATCCCCAATGCTTTAAATATTTTTATTGAGGTTAATTTGACGATATTTTGAGCCGGATTATACGAAGCGAACACTTAAGCCATCCCCGCTTCTAACGATGTCCAAGCGGAGGCGCGAAAGCCGTCAGGATTGAGTAGGACGCGCCTGCGCCTGTTCTTGGACGGCTGGTGTACCGCGTCAGCGACGTCGATGATCAAGGCAAGGTCGCGCGCTCAGTCAGCGGCCTGCTGCCGCGCATGCCCGCACCCCTCAGCTGTTTTTTTCGATGAAAGCCCTGATCTTCTCGCGTGTGAACTGAGTCGCGATGGATCCCCAATTGGCGTCGAATCCATGATCAACGCCCGGCAGCAGATAGGTCTCATGGGTCACGCCCGCCGCGGTCAACGCTTGATCGAGCTTTTCTGCTTGTTCCTTTTGCACAATGCGATCGCTGAGACCGAGCACCGTAATCGTTGGTGGTGTTTTGGCGTTGATGTAGCTAAGCGGCGAAAGCGCTCTGTAACGCTCGGGAAACTGCGTCGGCGACCCGCCAACATACTGGTGACACGTAGCACGAACATAGTCCGAGCTTGGCGAGTCGACATAGAGCCCTTGCAGGTCTGGTGGACCATAAAAGTTGATGACGGATTTGATTGGAACTTTGGGTGAGTCACATGAGGCGGAAAGATCGGAAGAATCTCCGGAGTAAGCCGCCAACATCGCAAGGTTCCCCCCAGCGGAATAGCCGGTCAGGCTGATACGCGTGGGATCGACGCCGAGTTTCGCGGCGTTGGTAAAGACCCAGCCTAAGGCACATTTGACATCGCCGACTTCATCCTTCCAGCGCACTGGGGGCGGCATGCGGTATTCGACATCAAAGACGGCATAGCCGAGATCGTTCAGCCACGGGTCCCAGGCGGGTAGCTCGCTCTTGGCACCGTGAATCCAGGCACCACCATGCACCCTGACGAAGGCCGGTCTGGGTGCGTTCTGCGCCGGCCCTGTAGCTGGCCAAATGTCGAGCAGAAGCTCGGTTCCGTCAGCGGACTTGCCGTAGACGACGTCGCGGATGACCCGTGACGGAAATTCCTTCGCGTGGGTTTCCATCTCAAAGTGCGACACCAACGACACCGCGACATTCTGCTTTTTGGCCATCGACCACATACCGAGTGTCGGCCCCGCAGCCATCAGCAGCACGAGCAGGGCGGTGAGACCAAATCCCGTGCAAGCGAGCCGCGCTGCGCTCCAATACGCAACGGCTGCAAGGACCGCCGCAACCAGCGCCGAAAGCAGAAAGATCACCGGAAAGACCACGGCGGCGTAGGCCGCCATGCTCGCAAGTGCGCCAAACCCGCCTGGATTGACGACATAGTACCCCACCATCAATACCGCCATGAAAAGCACCGCTGCTATAACGGTCAGAAACCATTGCCAAATAGTGGCGGGACGCCAAAATGTGCCGCTAGCGGTCATTCAATCACCTCGTCGGCGCGGGCGAGCAAGGACTCCGGCACGGTGATGCCGAGCGTCTTCGCGGTCTCGACGTTGATCAGCAGCTCGACCTTTGTTGCCTGCTGGACAGGCAGGTTGGCCGGCATCTCCCCGTCGAGAACCTTCCCTGTTTGAATCCCCACGAGACGATAAAATTCCAACTCACTGGAGCCGTAACTCACAAGGCCACCGGCCTCGACGAACGGCCGAAACTCGTAGAATGCCGGCAATCCTTGCCGCAGCGCCCGTGCCGCAAGCTGTTCGCTCCGGCCACTAAAGAATACGTCGGGGGTGATCACGAGGGCATCTGCTCGCAGTTGGCTCATGGTTGCAAAGGCTGTCTCGAAGTCGCTCTCGGCACTCGCTGGCACGGTATGAAGTTCTATCCCCAGCGCATGGGCCGTTGGCTCCAAGACATGCCGAATCTGTTCCGCGTTGGCAGGATTGGCAGGGTTGATAAGCACGGCCACGATAGTTGCCCTGGGCAACAGCTCGCGCAGCAACTCCAACCGCTTGGGCCCTACGTCCACATTCTGACTGACTACTCCCGTCAGATTGCCACCGGGCCGCTTCAGGCTGCTGACAAGCCCAACCTCAACGGGATCGACTGCTCCCTCGAATACGATGGGAATTGTGGCTGTGGCCGCCTTCGCCGCAAATGCCGATGGTATGCCAGCAGCCGTGATCACAGTCACCGGACGCTGAACCAATTCTGCTGCAAGTGCCGCCAGTCGCTCATATCGGTCGTTCGCCCAGCGGTATTCGATCTTGACGTTCTGATCTTCGACGTGCCCTGACTCCTTCAGTCCTTGATGAAACGCTCGTAGGCGGGTGGCGTACACGTCAGGCGAGGTAGCACCAAGGAACCCGATCAGGGGCGGACGCGCCTGTTGCGCGCGCGCCAGAAACGGCCAGGCGATCGCCGATCCACCAAGACCGAAAATTAAACTGCGCCGCCTCATCTACCCTCCCCGGCGGATCAAGACCATGCTAGGCGCAAGAACAATGCTATCACACTGGCCTATGGCGGTGCGGATCGCCAGAACCGTTCGCACGTCCTATTCGACTACCACGCTCGCTTCGGTGCGCAGCGTATGTGGTGTGTCACCAGTGGTTAGTTCAGGGAAACCTGACCTATGACTGGTTGTCGACCTTAACCAGATGGCCGTTCTTGCAGACCCAGAGCTGCAGGTCCTTATCCACGGTTTGGCCTTCGTCGGCCCATTCTTGTACCTCAGCTCCGCCAAACTTGATGCTTTCCACCGTATAAGTGCAGCCTCCTGGCGGTTCACTGCAGCCCACTTGGAGGACACTAACTGTCACAGCCAAGATCAATGCTGGACGTGGGAGCATGATCGGACTCCTTTCGACGCGGTCGGAGTATGCGGATCATCCTTGGTGAAGACGCGCAAGGTAGACAGCGGCAAGATTATGCTCACGATCATGGACAAGCGTCGTATTGAAGCGCCCCGGACGCTGACAGTTTCCGCGACCTTCGCCGCGCGGATCGATGCCGCGTTGCCGTCGGGGTCGTGACGAGTGACCGTGCGCCCTGTCGTCCCACATATCCGTGTACAGTGCGTCTCTGAGAACCATCCATGTACGCGAAGCCGGAATGGTCACGTGCATGCTTCCCAGCGCGTCACCGTTTCATGTCCTTCAGCATCAGGTCGATCCTTTTGATCGAATTCTGAAGGCGGCGAATCTCCCTCGCATTCCCGCTGTTGCGTGCGAGCGCAAGCTGTCGCTGAAGATCCGTCTGCTTGTCGAGCCACCACTGCATGATTGCGGTCGGCTTGTTCTTTGCCGTCATGCAGTCTTCCCTAGCATTGCGAAACTATCATGGCTCGTGACCGTTCTTATCCTTCCCGAGACGCTTTCGCGGTGATTTGACGGCGAGCAGGCACTCAGCATAGGTGTCTAATATCCATTTGCGGTCAGCTTCAAGCTCTCCCGTGCCTGGATTGTGATGAAGAACTTTGCGTTCTACGTTGGCAATTGCCTCCATCAGCCGAAAGGCGACTTGCTCTGGTGAGTTTAGACTGACGTGGACGGTCGGCTCAGCAGCCATGGGTAATCCTTCCCTGCGTTGGTGCAGGAAATCACATTACGCCTCCGCAGGCATCCGTTGAACGTGAGCGCGAAGGCTTCGTGTGGGCCTTTGCCGCCATGCGGTCTACCCCTGCGTTGCGAAACCCCAACAGGTCTAAATAGATGCGGACGAGGCAAAGGCGCGTCACGACGTCGGGCTCGGGCTCCCTCCGTCTCCCACCAGGATTCATGCGACGTTCGTGGACTGTGCGGCTCATGGCGTACCCCGCCCTGACGACGGCTCATCGTCGGTGTCGTCATGCTCTCGGTCGAGTGTCCCGCCATCCACCAAATCCGGCGGATCGTCGCAACGCGCCACCAGCGACCCAACTGGCGGCACGCCAGCGATTGCCACTTCAACTGCGCCCAAGCTCGGTTCCAGGTCCTCAAGCTCTGCGTCGAACGCCTCGAGCACGTCCAACAGGTCGGCATCAGCTTCTATCAGCAGATGCGGGGCGCCTTCAGGGGTGATGACGTGCGCGGTCGCGAGGATGCGGGCTAGTAGCCGCCGGGCGTTGGGGCCAGTCATCATGGCCGCCTCCTCTTGGCGAACGCACCGAACAGCAAGGCGACGATGGCGCTCACGGCCACAGCGCCGGCGAGGTAGGTAAAGGCTTCCATCTGGACGGTCACCTGCTTGGTTCTCTAGAAAGTGATGGGCAAAAATTGTCGATCGCTCCTAAAGCGACCCTGAGCGGTTCATTAAAATAATGTAATAGGTGGGGTCTGCTATCACTTCGAGAGCAAGGAAGCTTTGCTGGCAGCGGTGCTTGAGGATCCTAGGTCTGGAAGGCGGCGATCAGCCGGCAGGGTCCAATGATGTCCATGACCCGAGTGAGGTTGTAGCGAGCGCATGCAGCGCTATTTCGGTGACTCACGCAAAGAAAGCCCCGCGCGTGGCGGGGCTTAGTCTGACCGCATTGACGGCGCCACCACGTGAGCGTCGGATAGAGTTAGTGCGCCGAGAATCGTGTCAATGGTGAGTTGACATAACTGTCAAAGGGTGATTGACTGTCATCCAAACGTTGACATGGGGAAGTCTGTGGGTAAGGTATCAGCCCGTAAGACCCGCAAACGCGTGTATCGATGTTCTTTTTGCGGGCACTCGCAAGAAGAGGTGAAGACGCTCGTCTCGGGACCTGGCGTATTCATTTGCGATGAGTGCATAGAACTCTGTAAGGCGATCGTTGAGAAAAGTCGCTCAACACCAGAAGCGCCTGGCCGCCTGCTCCCTGGTAACGTGCCAACCGAGAAGCTGCTGAAGACTCTCGCCGGATACAGCGGCGCATTCGAATCAGTCGATGCCGCCATGCAGGATGTCGTCGATATCCTCCGTGAGCGCGACGTGAGTTGGTCGATTATCGGGCGAGCACTCGCCGTGTCACGGCAGGCCGTATGGAAACGGTTCGGATGATGGTCTGCGTTGGCTCTCCGCGGAGTTCCCGCCCCGCACGGCCGATTACTCGCTTGCAGGCAAAATGTTCTGATTGCATCGGAAAAAGTTGGTTGGATCGTATTGCCGCTTGATCCTGATCAGGCGCCCGTAATTCACGCCGTACGCTTCCCGAATCCGTTCCCCCTCGCCTTCGTCTAGAGAGTTGACGTAAACCTCGCCGGTCGAGAAGGGCGACGTCTGCATGAAGAAGCGGTCCGCCCATTCCAGGTTGGCGGCTGTCTCTGCCGCATTGTCCCAGAAGGCAATGAGTTCGAAGTGGTATGGATTGCGTCGGAGCGCGAAGGCGGTCGCCTCTGGCGCCACACGGGCGATCGCCCCGTGGCAATGCTCGACGATCGCGACGGAGTGGCGCGACGGGCACTTGGAGAAGTTTTCCACGAGCACGTCGATGAAGCCATCCGCGAGTTCGGCCAGGAAATGCGAGCGGATCGCGCAGCGACGCCCCGCCGGACGGGCCGGATCCATCGACGACTGCCACGCAACGTAAGCCACCGGACCGAGCTGGTTTGCCAGCGGGGTGCCCAGGCGGCAGAGATCAGCAGTGGCCCCCTCACCCTCCGAGACCGGACCGGCGTAGCAGGCCGCCATGCATAGGACCGGCGTCCCATCGTCCAACCGAATGAGGCACGGATAGACCGTCAGCGGGTCTGGCGCATCGTGCGCGAAGTCCGCGAAGCGCGCGAGAACCTCCCGAGCTTGATCGAAAGGGTAGTACACCGCGCCGGCAATAACGGTCGGGCCGATCCGATGCATGCGATAGGCAAGCGACGTAACGACGCCGAAATTCCCGCCGCCTCCGCGCAAGGCCCAGAACAGGTCCGCGTTCTCGGCCGCGTTTGCGGTGAGGAACTTGCCCTCGGCCGTGACCACGTCGGCCGCAAGGAGGTTGTCGCAGGTGGCACCGAACGCGCCCATGAGCCAACCATTTCCGCCGCCGAGCGATAGACCGGCGATGCCCACCTCCGAATCCGTGCCCCCGGGCACGGCCAAGCCGAAAACTTGCGTCGCATGGTCCATATCGCCCCATGTGACGCCGGGTTGCGCGCGCACAACAGCATCGCCGGGGGAAACGCGAATCCCCTTCATACGTGAGAGATCGACGACCAACCCGCCGTCGCAAAGGGATGTGCCGGCGGCCGCGTGACCGCTGCCCCGTATAGCCAGCAGCAGGCCGTGCTCGCGCGCCACCTTCACACAGGCGATGACATCTGCGACATCCATGCACTGAGCGATAGCGAGGGGTCGTCGGTCGATACGGCCATTCCAGATGCGCCGCACGCGGTCGTAGTCCCGCTCGCCCTCGCGGATCAATGAGCCACGAAGCAAGCCACCGAGGGTCGAGATCGCGCTCATCGCGGGTGTACTCATCTACTCACCATCTGACGCGGTTTGGCGTCTTGAAGCCCACAGTCGTGCCGCTCCGCAGGCCGCCGCCCTCGATCGCCGTCGCGATTTCCTTGATCGGCTTCCCGATCTTCGCCATGTGCGCTTGGAGTAGAAACGGATTTCTAATTCAGTCTCGGGGCACACGCAAGGCGGGGCGACCGTACATGTCGTCGAGTAGGTCTTACGGGAGACTAGGCGCTGCGACCTTCTGGATATCGGATACCCGCTCAACTTTCACTCGTGCCAAACCGACACTGGCAAATCCGAGTGCCTGCGCGGCGCCTCGCGAGAGGTCAATGATGCGATTCGAATCATGCGGTCCGCGGTCGTTGATTGTTACGCTGATAGTTCGACCGTTATCAAGATTGGTAACGCGCACAACCGTGCCGAAGGGGAGCGTGCGATGCGCCGCTGTCATCCCCCACGGATCGAATATCTCGCCGCTGGCTGTTCGATGGCCAGCGCGAGCATTCCCATACCACGAAGCTATCCCAACCTCAGATGACCCGGTTGGAGCGGAAGCTTCAGGTGGAATTGGAGCAGGATGTTCGTTGGTCGTGTGACGGGGTGGTGGTGTCGAACACGCCGCAAGCGATAAAAGAATTGCCGTGGCAATACCTCCAAGACGATATGCGCCGCGCAAACGACTGTTCGCGCCGGTCACATGGAGTCGTCTAATCCCGCCCGCGTCGATGATTTCCACCCTCGCATCTGCCTATCGCGTAACCTTCGCGTTGGTCAAGGGAAAGCGCGTCAAGCACTCGCCGAAAAGCAGAAGCATCGGTTGGCCTGAATGGAGGCGTGCCCACAGTTCCCGCTCATCTATAGGTGGCTCGCCGCGGCGCTCGGCCAGGCGTCTCGGACCGAGGAGGCGCGGCAAGCCCTCGAAAAGGCGATCGCAATTGGAGCGGGGACGTTCGATATGTACGTTCGCCGCCGCGTGCCGTGGCACCGCCCCCAAAGACTACAAGCATATGCTCGAAGGCCTGCGCAAGGCCCGGCTGGCGGGGATAGTAAGGTATCGCACCTCTGCCGCGGGCACCCAGGTTGGCCGTACTTTATTATCTGCGGCAGGCGTGGGTCCTATTTCCTATACGACTTCCACAATCAGGTGAAGAGCGAGTCGCGGTCGGTTTCTATTGTGAATCAATTGACTATTGACCTGTCCTACCATTGTGAATTACTAATTTAGTGTAAATTTCTGGGGGACCCGCATTTTCTGTTTTTTCAAATACCTTCTGCCTCAAGCGCGCCTGCTCCCGCTCTGCGCCCTGGCCGCCTGTTCCACCGTTAGCTCTACAAGCGGACCGGTCGCCTCGGGATGCGAACCCGGGGCAGACATCACTGATGCGGCGGCGTGTTGGGTCTGGAATGACACCCTGGAGCGTACCAAGCCGCCCGACGATCCGAAGGCACGGCGAGCCCTGCTGAGCGGCGTTGATGGCGTGGCCATCATTCAAGCAGTGCCGGGCCCCCCATGAACAGCGGCCTCCCGAAGACGACCTCCAAGGCCGGTAGCTTGAAGTCACTGAGAGAGTTTGTGCGCATGGAGAGCCATGACGCGGAACACGACCGAGAGGTTCTCGAACTCGCAAATCGTCTGATCGCGCAATACGGCGAGCGCGCAATGACCTACGCCAAATATCAATCACTGAAGGCCGCCCATCGTGATGAAAAGCGCACGATGGAGATTTGGTACAGGATCGCCGACGCGGCCGATCGGATCTGGAAAGTTGAGCCCGCTTAGCGTTCGACGGAATCACAAAGGACCTTGGACGTGCTCCTCCCAAGACTCACCGCGATTACAGAGGCTGATGTTCTCGAAATCGCTGCGCTCTCAGATCAAGCGCTAAGACAGGAAAGCGACATGGACGGCCTAGAGAGTGGCCTTGCGGAGGTTCGCGGCACCTCACTGCGCAGCCGATTACGCCGCAAGATCGCCGAGCTGACAGCCGAAGCCCGCCACGAACTCATGGCCGTGATGTCCATAGGGCGCGGAGACGACAGCACCTTCGCCGATGCGGTGGCTTACGCGCGCTATATGTCCGACGAGGGTGATGCGATTTACTTGGCCGGCAGAGCCTCGCTCGGGCGTTATCTGCGCAACGGACTTGCTCGGCTGACAGCAGCCTAAGACTCGCCGCGCTTGCGCATCACGACCCCCCGGCCTCGCGCGTTCAAGGGCAGTACGTGTCGAGACCCTGTCCTTGGTGGCACCCCATCCCATACTGCAATTGTTCCGGTGTGAACGTGGCCGAGGACGAGCCACAAGCCGTCAGCATCAGCGTTATGCCGAGTGTGGCCGCGAGCATGACTGCCGTCTTCCACACGATGGTCGTTCTCGCGCTCAATCCGGCCACGCATTCGATCGCGTGGCAGCCGCCCCATTAACCATAACTCGCCACATCTTCGACATGTGCCTCTGCCCCGCCAAGGGCGCATTCTCGCGTGCAGGTTACGTGACGGAAGGATCGGCGGTGGATACGTCGGTGCTAGTAGTCGGCTCGATTGCCCTGATAGTGCTGTCCGGGCTCACCATCCTCGCGTTCAAAGAGCCGCCGGTCTTCGGTACCATCTTGCCATTCTTGATGCTTGTACTCGCGGTTCTCTTTTTGAGTTCGTCCATATGGTCGTTGGCCATTGTCTCGGCCGCTGATTCGGCGCACCGAGCTATCTCGGAACTGGAAGGTAATGTGATGAGTACGGCGGCGGCCAATGCCGCTTACACCAGAGCGACCGAAATGGAATTGCCCATGGGGTGGATAACGCTGAGTTATTTCGTGATCCTCGGATATCTTTATTCCCTGCGTCAGATCCCGCTTCTTCTCAATCCGACGGAACAGCGGCCTGGCCATGGGGAGCGATGATTTTCACCGCGGCCATGATCGCCGCATCACCTCGGCCTGACGAGACTTCGCATCACTCTTGTCGGGCGCGCTTATCCCGAGGTCGCGCCATGAGGCGCGAGCTCGCGCGATGTCACCGTACTGGGCGATGCTTCTTTAAAATCGCCGCGCGGAGCGGGACGGCCCCTCGTCTCAACTCGTACAGCACCACTCGCTTGCCGGCGGGTGTGGTTGCAACCTCGAGCGGCGTCATACCATCGAGAAGCCGGCTTGGTTTCACTAGCCAGTCGGAGGCGTGGTCGCCCAACATCTCGCGCGCTTCGATTTCAAGCTCAACCAGATTCTGCGGCTTACTTGGCACGCTTTGCCCTCCCCTTCATTTAAGAACTGTTACAAAGCATTACGTTTTTGTTACCATATCCGCGGTCCATGGTGAAGCCTCGAGCTTCGTCGCGGGAGGCAGATTTCTCCGACACCCAGCCTCGGCTACAATTTCGCAATCATGATCACGCTTTACTCATATCCGACACTCTTCGGCGTGGCCGACAACAACGGTTATGGGCTGAAGGTCTTTGCTTTCTTGCGGCTCGTCGGCCTTCCCTTCGTGCATGAGCACATCTTCGATGCCTCGAAGGCGCCGCGCGGACAGCTTCCCTATCTGGTCGATGACGGCGAGACCATTGGCGACAGCGAGACCATCATCGCGCACCTGATCGGCAAATACCGGCTGACAATCGACGCGGCGCTGGGCGCGCGCGAGCGCGACTTGAGCCTGCTGGTCACTCGCCTGCTGGATGATCTCTACTGGGTGATGTCGTATTCGCGCTGGAAGGACGAGCGTTACTGGCCGGTATTCCGCGCCGCGCTGATGCGCGAGCACCCGAGCGTCACCGAAGACGGATTGGCTAAGGCGCGCGAATACAATTTTCAGCGCTATTACTTCCAAGGGATCGGCCGATACGCGCCGGACGCCGCCTACGCGCGTGGTCTCGCCGATCTCGGCGCCCTTGCCGATCTCGTTCCAGCCAACGGATATGTGCACGGAACGAGCCCGACAAGTGTCGACGCCGGCATTTATGGGTTCATCGCCAACATCCATTTCTACGATATCGACACCCCGCTGAAGCGTTTCGTCTCCTCGCGGCAGAATCTCGTGCGCCACTGCATCGCCATCCACGAAACCGTGATGTGCGGATAGATCATGGCGAGATACGCACGACAATCCAGGCATCAAAGCGAACCTCTTTTGCCGCGACACCCATTTTTATAGATGTAGCTCCAAGCCTGAGCCACCTTGTCGGTCTTATTGGTATAGAGAGTCAGCACATGTTGGTTGGACGCTTCGCCGTCCAGGTTCGGAAAATTCAATTGCGCGCCAAATTTCGGTTGAACCAAGATTGTGTCCTCATAGACGACCGCATCCCCATGCAGTGGAACTTTTAAGTATTTGACGATGTTGCGCCGCCCCTCCCTCGTGCCAAACACCTGTATCGTGAGCCGATCCACATCGATGTTGTTCAAGTGAAAGACCTCGATATCTCGCTCCCCGTAGGAGCCCCGATGCGACAGACTAAAAATGCAGTTGGAACGATCGACGACGTGGACGATGTTGCGATCGTTCCCCGTCAGGGCGAGCCCAACCATTGTCAGAAAGACATCTTCGCGTTCCGCTCTTGCGGTATCGAGGATTGATCCGCAGAGGAGGAGCAGACCGAGTAAGACTGCGATCGAGAACCCATCCGCGTACAATCTATTCATTGGGCTGCATCCGCATCTCTCCGTGTCAGCAGTTCCGCCAAACGAGGCGCACGCGTTCCCAGCGACGCAATTGCGCGTCGGTGCCGTTCCCGAGCGTTAGAGCGCGGGGGCAACGGGAGCTTTAGAGAGCCGTGAGCTTACGCCGGCGCGTCAGGCCGAGTGCGTCTCAGAGCACGCGCATAGGCAATTGCGGCCGCGAGCGGCACTCCTGCCGCTGCGGCCGACAAACGCCAAAGCCCTTTGCTGCTGAACTTGTGCTGCTGACATTTGCCCGCCCAAACACGGGTGTCGCTCACAACGCTTCATGGGAACGCTATTTTAGGACGGCGGGCCGACGCAAAGGTGCATTGGTCGTAGTCACGCCCAGTTCGCGTAATCAAGATGTATGGTGATCAAGCCTGATCGGGGTAGCGACGTCACATGCCGACCCACACTTGAACGGCAGATGGTCGGCACGCGGAGTTGGATGAGTCGTTAGACGTGCCGGCGGGCACTCACTCCTCGAGTCGGTATGGCGCGCACTTATCGATGCCGCCGCCGTCGCAAGCACGCCGGTTCAGGCAGGGCTAGGCAAACCCTCTGCCAATCAGGGCTTAGTTGCGCACGCCCGCAAGCGTGACCGCGAAGATTGTAAGAACGACGAATGCACCCAAGAAAGTGAGCATTGGTTCTTCGCTCCGCTACGATCCCATACCTACATTATACACACAGTACGAAGATGGTTAATATCGCATTACCGGTGGCAAGTTGATGACAGCGAAGACCTCTCGAATCGTTGTCGCCGGATATGCTCCGAGCACCACAGAACTGAGCACGGGGACAGGACGATGCGCCTAACAGGTACGGTCTTTGCGGCACTGGCGCTGTGCCTGGTGACTTTCGTGCCCCTGCAGGCGAACGCACAGGGATCGCCGGTCCAGCCGATGCCGGTGACACCCCCACCCGGCGCCGCCAGGCTGCCGCTAGGGACGCCGCTGGTGATCACCAAGCAAGCCCGCTTCCGCACGGAGCCGCATCCGAACGCGGACATCATCAGCTTGCTTCCAGCAGGCACGCCGGTGGCTCTGGCGGGACCCTGGGGCGCGAGCTGGGTGCAGATCAGGTATCAGAACAGAGTCGGCTTCGTCCTGCGTTCGCTGGTCCGCCCCACTCAGTGATTGGCCGCGAGGGACAGCTCGATCGCGCCGTCGTCAATCGAAGGTCAGCACGCTGCGCGCGACTTCTCCAGCCTTCATTGCCCGGAACGCATCGTTGATATCGTCGAGCCGTCCGCGCCGTGTCACCATCTCATCGAGCAGCAGCCGGCCCTGCCGATAGAAGTCCAAGTAGAGCGGGATGTCGATGCGGAAGCGGTTCGATCCCATGCGCGAAGTCTGGATGCGGCACTCGGGACGGATCGCCATCCAAGGGAACGAGATTTCCGCGTCCGGGGGCAGCACGCCCACGATGGTGGCGGTGCCGCGGATCGCGAGGCTTTCGATCGCTTGCCGCACCAGTGACGCGACGCCGACGGCTTCGAAGGCATGATCGACGCCAGCACCCGCGGTCATGGCTCGGATTGCCTTGACGGCATCGTCCTCGGCGCCGTTCACCACGTGAGTGGCGCCGACGCGCCGAGCCATTTGAAGCTTGGACGGAAAGACGTCGACCCCGATGATCTGCCGTGCGCCACCGATGCGCGCTCCCTGGATGATCGAGAGCCCAACCCCGCCGCAGCCAAACACAGCGACGGTCTGGCCCGCCTCCAATCCCGAGCTGCGCAGCGCAGCGCCGACGCCGGTCAGCACGCCGCAGCCCACCAGCGCGGCGCGATCGAGTGGCAGATCGGGATCGATCCGCACCACCGAGTTCTCGTGCAACAGCATGCGCTCGGCATAGCTGGAGACGCCGAGGAATTGACGGAACGGTGCGCCCCGCTGCGAGAGTCGCGGCGTCGCTGCCTCGGGCCGAGTGACGACCCCACCTGTGCAGAGATTGGGATGGCCGGCGAGACACTGGGCGCAATTCCCGCAGAATCCGGAGAGGCACGCGACCACGTGATCGCCCGGCCGTACGGAAGTGACCTCGGACCCCACTGCCTCGACGATCCCCGCGCCCTCGTGACCGAGAACGTACGGCCGATCAAGCGGGAACCTGCCGAGACCGTCGACCACATGGAGATCGCTATGGCAGACACCCGTCGCGACCGTGCGGACCAACACCTCGCGGCCCCACGGTTCGTCGATTTCCACCGCTTCGATGGTCAGCGGCTCGTGCACCCTGCGGAAGACAGCGGCTTTAACTTCCATGCGCGCCTCACCTCGAAGCCGATCGCATTTTCGGCCAGTATAGCCGCAGTGCCGGGAGCCGTCGCGGGTATCCGCCCGGTCCAGGCATCCGCGCCGAGGCGGCGGATTCAATGGAACCGCGAGCCATCAGGAAGCCAGAAACGAGTTTTCGCAGCGAGTGCGAACTGCCCCGGGAGCGCCCAGTTTTGCATGGCCGGCATGAGAATTCATCCGGGTCTCACGCTCATCGCACGCTTGACCTCATTCAATGCTCCGGGATTATCAGTCGCTGACCGGGTGTTACGGTTATTGAGGTCAAGGGGTCATGAGTATTCTGTCGCGCATTTTCGATTTCGCCGATGTTCGGCAACGCCGGCAGGCAAAGCCGGATGAGCTTCGCTGGGAGGACGCTTCGAGCCTTTTCACCCTGGCGGCTGCCTTCGCGGTCGCGACCCTCGCCATTCTGACCCTGATTGGCTGATCAAGCGCAGGATTAAGCCGATTTGACAACGCGTGCTGCCGCAGTTCAGCGGCTGCAATAAGTGTCGAGCGTGCCGATGTTCGCGCTATAATTGCAGCCAACCCCGAACCGAGTCTGCTCCGGCGTGTACGTTCCCGTGCTCGTGGAATCGCATCCCACCAACAATCCCGCAGCCACTACCAAGGTCGCGAGAACAAAGCGACGAGCGCGAAGCCCAGCGCCACGATCGCGGTGTCGGCAAGCCTTCCACAACATCGTCGCGCCTTTCAGTCGATCAACGGGTCTGTTATTCCGGTTTCGTCGACGCGCTATTGACTTATCTCAAGCGCGACGCGCCTTGATGCTCCGGCGCGAGAGCAAAATTCCGGACGCTTCACTGAGCGCCGTTCTGCTCTTCGCTGCCGAACCAATTGTCATAGATGCAGAGGTAGGTGCCGAGTTCTCGGGGCGCAACCAAACCCGCAGCAACGAAGCCGCCTCCCAGAGCGCTCCTCATGCGAGCAGGATCGCCCATTGATGCTATCTCTTGGGAAATACGAGCACCTCCCATTCCTCACGTGACACAAGCCTCCGAGGCGCTGGAGCTTTAGAAGCTTCGATCCCTCATATCAAAGAGTTTTGCGATCGACTGCCGAGATAATGTTATCAAGAGAGCAATTCTCACGGGGGAAAGTGCCCATCCTATGCGCGGGGGTCTCGACAATCCCTTTGCCGTTCTCGCGGTCTCGCTGGTCGCGCTGTGGCTTGCGGCGCAGATCGGATGGCTCTTTCACAAATTTGGGCGCGCCCTCGGAGAGGACGAGCGAGGTGATTTCGATACGTTGCAAGCCGCGGCGCTGACCCTCCTCGGCCTCGTGATCGGATTCACCTTTTCCATGGCCGTGAGCCGGTACGATCAACGCAAGAACCTGGAGGCAGCCGAAGCCAATGCAATCGGAACAGAATATCTGCGCGCCGATCTGCTGCCGCCCGACAATGCGCAGACAGTGCGCACGCTGCTTCGTCGCTACGCGGACCTGCGCATCTCTTATTATGAAACGAGCGGTGAGAACCAACTCGCGCGGATAAATGGCGATACCACAAAGCTGCAGGGCGAGCTTTGGTCCGCAGTCCTGCCGGCAGCGGCAAAGCAGCCCACGCCCGTCGTGACCCTCGCGATCTCGGGAATGAACGACGTGCTCAATTCGCAGGGATACACCCAGGCCGCCTGGTGGAACCGAATACCAATTGCGGCTTGGGAGATGATGGGATTGATCGCGATCGCCTGCAATCTGCTGGTGGGTTATGGCGCCCATCGGCGAAGCGTGTTTCTGCTGCTCATTCTGCCGATTATCGTGTCCCTTGCATTCTTTCTCATTGCCGACATCGATAGCCCGCAGGGCGGCATCATTCGCGTGTTGCCGCAGAACCTGATCGCGCAAGCGCAATCAATGAAGGCGAACTGAGTCCGCGAGCGGCGGTGGCGGATCGCGTGCCGCCATGGCAAGCTTGTTGCCGAGGGAAAACGGGAGGCACTCATTACCGATTGGCGCAACAGCAGCGTCTATCTCCGCTTCGAGCGGATCGCGCTCGTCTCGGTCATGCTCATGATCGTGGCCGCGACCGTCTTCGTCATTGCAGTCACGGCGATCAAACTCGTGAGCGACATGCTTCTCGGCGAGGCATTCGTCGACCGGCCGGTGATGCAGGATACCTTCGGGCTCATCCTCACCATTCTCATTTTGCTCGAATTCAATCACTCGGTATTCGTTGCCTTGACGGAGCGCTCGGGCGCCATACAGGCACGAATCCTGGTTCGCATCACGATACTTGTGGTCGCGCGCAAATTGATCTTGACGGACTTCACCGCCGTGGACCTGCAGACGCTGTTCGGTTTCGGCGGATTGTTGCTGGCGCTCGGCGGCTTGTACTGGCTGATTTCCGATGGCGATCGGCGCGAGCCCGCCACCCCAGCGCCGGCGCCCGAGACCGAGCGGCGATCCTAGGCGGCGCGTCCCTTCTAGCCGTGCGCTGCTGCTGCTGGTTTGGCGAGAACTTGCTGTGCCGCCGAGGCGATCTCCGCCTGGCTCGGCTCCCCGCCGCCCGCGACCTGCACGGTCGGGAAGGCAAATTCGATTCCGTTCGCGTCAAAGGCCTGCTTGATCATGGCATTGGCGCGCCGCCGGATCGCAAATTGTTCGCCGGGCTTGGTCATCATCTTCATGCGGATCTGGATCGCGTAGTCGCCGAACTGCTCGACGCCCTGCATTTTCAGGGTCTCGAGGATCTTGGGCTTGAACTCCGGATCTTCCTCCAGCTCCTTTCCGATCTGCTTGACGATCTTTTTTACCTTGGCGAGATCGGTGTCATAGGTCACGCCGACCGACATCTTGTCGATGACCCAGTCGCGGCTCATGTTCTGAATCGCGCCGAGGACGCCGAAGGGCACTGTGTAGACCGGCCCGCGGTGATGGCGCAGCTTCACGGAGCGCAGGCTGAAGGACTCGACAGTGCCCTTGAAGTTACCGCTCTGAATGTACTCGCCGACGCGGAACGCATCGTCCAGCAAATAGAACATGCCGCTGATGATGTCCCGGACCAGCGTCTGCGCGCCGAAGCCGATCGCGACCCCCACCACGCTCGCGCCCGCTATCAGCGGGCCGACATTGACGCCGAGCGCGGTCAGCACCATCAGCGCCACCATCACCAGAAGCACGATCAGCAGCAGGTTGCGCAAGATCGGCAGCAGCGTTTTGAGTCGCGCCTGGCGCCGAGCCTCCTCGCTGTGCGGATCGTTTGAGTGCGCTGGCTCCAATAGCTTGCGGTCGATCGCGGCGCGCGCGAGCTGCCAGCCGAAATCCGCGAACAGGATGATGACCACGCTGCTCAAGAGGCCGCTGACCAAGCGCGTAAATAGGGTGTCTCCCGCCATCAAGGCGGGAATGTCGATCTGCCACTTCTCTACGAGGAAAAGGGCGCCCAAGATGATCAGTAGCGCCCGCAAGCCGCGATGCAGGGTCACCGCGAGTAGCGAGGGAGTGGCCTCGGCGCTGCCCGGCGGCCGCAGGAGCTGCGTGATCCCCCGCCGCATTCCCGCGGAAGCCCAGGGGATGATAACAATGACAATCAGGAACCACATCAGGGGCAGCGCCGACACGACCCAGAGCAGCCAGAGAATGACAAAGAAGGCCGAAACCAGCCATGCCAGCACGCGCCGTCGCGGCGCCGCGGCAACGTCGGCGGTCGCATGGCGTTCCCAAATCATGTCGAAGCCAATCGCCAAGAGGCCGAGACCCAGAACATAAGCAACGAAGCGCCGCGACTCGGGCTCGAAGCCGAGTTCGCCCAGCAATTGAACCGTCGCGTTGCCGAAGGAAAACCATCCCGCTAATAGTACCAGCCGCCGGTGCCAGAAGCGCGCAGCCGCGTCGGTGACCGGAAGGAAGCGCACGCGGTCGAGGGTCTCTGTTCCGGATGCGGGCGGCGCCAGGAGGAACCGACTTGCCACGATGGCGAGACGCAATTCGAGGAAAGCCATGAGATACTGGAACACCACCTCGCGCAGGAACGGTGGCCAATCGAAGATGAAGAAGGCGCCGATGCTCGCGAGGCCGAAGATGCCGACGGCAGCGAGGCGATAGCCAAGGGATGCGGCCAGCACTGTGCAGCGCTGTGCCACGCTCTCGATCGGCATTGTTGACGCCCAGTGCCGTATGCGTGCGGTCATGCGCAGGAACAACCATTCGACCCCAAATCCGAGCGCAAGAAAGACGGCAACGTAGACGACGATCGGGAAATGTCCTTGACGTTCCCGATTGAGATTTTCAAAGGCGCGCGCGAATTGACTGGGAAGCGCCGGGATGGCGGCGATTACCGCCGCGATATGGTCACGCACTTCGCCGATCCGGCCCGAGAAATGTTCCTCCAGTTGCTGTTCGGCTCCGGCCGCCGCCTCGGTAGAACCAGACTTCGGCGCAGCCTCCGTTTTGATCCACGCCTGTACCTGGGGATCGGCCAGAAGATCCAGCAACTCCCGAACTTTCGCAGGTTGATCTTGTGCCGGTTCGGGCTTCGTGGCGGCGTGTGCCGGCATCGCGAACGCGACGAGCAGCCACATCCCAAGCTGCATGGCCGTGAGAAGCGCGATGACCGGTCTTTTACTCATCACTGTGAGCGCTCCGTTCAATGTATCTCGATGTCGACGGCACAGGTCGCGGCCTCGGGCGTCTCATTGCTGGTCGGCACGTCGTGTTTCTCCACACCGAACGCCGATCCAAATCAGTCGGGGTCATCAGAGGGCGCCGCGATGTTCCTCCGAAAAGACGTGAGCATAGAGATTCGCGATCCACTCCTTCCCTTCCTGGCTCACGCGCAGGTAACGCAGGCCGTCCGTGATGAACGGACGGACCGCCTTCCAGAAGAACGCCGGGTAAGCCGCGCGGAGGTCGGCGGCGTTGCGGTAGCCGAGCTTCCCGGCGGTGCCGGTCTCCGAGAATTCCGTGAACAGTGCCGGTATCTTGCGCAGATAGTTGATGTCGGCGAGTTGCCCGATAAGATCGGCCGCGCGCACCAAACCCGGGTAGTCCGTGATGCCCGCATGCTCGTCGTCGCCCGGTACCGGGAAGCGGGTATGCTCAATGTTCGATTCAACCAGCATAGTGTCGATGTGGGTGAGGCTTACCCGGCCGAAACGCTCGCGAACAAAGAGCTTCGAGCGCGTTACGTGGTAGGGCGTGAGCCATGCATCGGTTGCTCCGGGCGGAATATCGATCGTTTCCCCCTTGGCGCTGATGATGCAGCGCTCGGGCGTATCGCCGTGACAAACGCCCCGGACATATCCGATATCGTGGCACAGCAGAGAAACGATGAAATGCAGCCAGTCGCGGGGGGTCACGCCCCCCTCGCTAATATGCTTGCCGCGCAGAATCTCCTGTCCGACCAGCGTTACCATGATCGTATGATTGACGTCGTGATAGGGGGCGTCGCTGTTCGCGATGTTTTCGAGCGCGAGCCGCCCGATAAAGCCGATGATCCCGGGATATCCGGGCTCCAGGAGACCGTAGATGCGCTGATACATCTCCTGCAGTTCTTGCACAAACCGCTCGATCACCAATTGGGTTGGATTGAACATTTGGCCTCCTTCGGAAGTCTGCTCCGCGGAACGAGGCACGCGCATTCATCGAACCACGCCGGCACCCAACTGTGAAGAGAGATCATGCGGCTGGCATGCCGCCCCTTTCGCGCGCATCGCGCGCATCGCGACACCCCGTCGCGAAAATAAAGACGGGTGACCCCGTCAGGAGGCGTCACTCCCCCTACGCCGACCGGCGGGCCTCCGACAGCAGCGTCAAGGTGTGACGCGCGATCATCAGCTCCTCGTCCGTCGGTATCACATAGAGCGTGATGCCACTACCGCGGGCAGAAATCCGCGTTTTCCCCGCGGCATTCGAGGCGGGATCGAGAACGGCGCCAAGCCAGGCGATACGCTGAGCGACCCGGGCGCGTACCGCGGCCGAATTCTCGCCGATGCCGGCGGTGAATACGAAGGCGTCCAGCCCACCAAGCGCTGCCGCCAACATCCCCACAAGGAGGCCGATGCGGTAGGCAAAATAGTCGAGCGCAAGACGCGCTCGCGGATCGCTGCTCGCTTCCAATTCGCGGACGTCGTTGCTGATGCCCGAGAGTCCCTTGAGACCGCACTCGTGATAGAGAAAAGTCTCGACTTGCGCCGCGCTCATGCCCTTCTGTGCGATCAGGTACAGCACCACCCCCGGGTCGATCTGACCGGGACGCGTGCCCATCGGCAGCCCGTCGAGGGCCGTGAAACCCATCGTGCTCTCGACGCTCCGGCCGCCTGCGAGGGCGCACATCGAAGCGCCGCTTCCGAGATGCGCCACGATAACCCGACCAGTCGCAATCTCCGGCGCGACCTCAGGCAAACGTCCGGCGATGAATTCGTAGGAAAGACCGTGGAAGCCGTAGCGGCGCACGCCCTCGGCATAGAGTTGCTCGGGAATGGCGTAGCGATCCGCAAACGCATCATGGCCGCGATGAAAGGCGGTATCGAAACACGCGACCTGCGGCAATCGCGGAAAGAGCGACAGCAGCGCGCGGATCGGCGCGAGGTTGTTGGGCTGATGCAGCGGCGCCAGCGGGATGAACCGCTCCAGATCCGCAAGCACCCTGTCGTCGACTGTTATGGGGCGGCTGTATCCCGGGCCGCCATGGACCACGCGATGCCCGACCGCTACCGGCACGATATCGTGCTGCTCCCGCAACCACGCACCAGAGGTTCGCATCGCCGTCGGTACGTCGGCCACATCAGCCGCCTCATATTTTTTATCAACCAGGGTCTTGCCGTCGGCGCCGATTACGCGCAGCCGTGGCGTGGTGCCGATGCCGTCCATCTGCCCCTTGATCCGGCGCTCGAGGCCGGCCGCGCCGCCGATCTCAAATATCTGAAACTTGACGCTCGAAGACCCGGCGTTGACGACGAGGATCGCGTCCATGACGCCTCAGCCCGACGGAACGGCCGCCTTGCGGCGGCGCGCATCGGCGTAAACCACCGCAGCCGCGCAGGAGGCCATGCGCGCACGCACCGAATCCGCGCGCGACGTGAGGATGATCGGCACGCGCGCGCCCAGCACCAGCCCCGCCGCGTCCGCCTTGGTGAGGAATGTCAGGTTCTTTGCCAACATGTTCCCTGCCTCGAGGTCGGGTACCACCAGGATCTGCGCACGGCCCGCGACTTCGGATTTGATCCCCTTGATCCGCGCCGCTTCGGGATCGATCGCGTTGTCGAAGGCAAGCGGCCCGTCCAACACGGCACCCGTGATCTGGCCGCGCTCCGCCATCTTGCACAGCGCCGCCGCTTCGATAGTCGAGGGTATTTTGGTCGTGACCGTCTCGACCGCCGAGAGCAGCGCCACCCGCGGCGTGCCGAGGCCGAGATCCCGGAACAGATCTATCGCGTTCTGGATGATGTCCCGCTTAGCATCGAGGTCCGGAAAAATATTGATCGCAGCATCGGTGATGAAGAGAACTTCGGAATGGGTCGGCACATCCATGATGAAGACGTGGCTGATGCGCCGCGCCGTGCGCAAACCGGTAGCCGAATTGGTCACCGCGCGCATCAGTTCGTCGGTGTGCAGGCTCCCCTTCATCAGCAGCTCACCCTTGCCACCGCGAATAAGCTCGACACCCTTCGCCGCGGCGTCGTCGCTATGTGCGGCGTCGACAACTTCATAGCGGCCGATGTCGATGCCATACTGGCGCGCAGCCCCCATGATCTTCGCGCGCGGGCCAACCAGAATCGGAACGATGATGCCGGCTTCCGCTGCCTCGCTAACGCCGCGCAGCGAGGTCTCGTCGCAAGGATGCACCACGATAGTGGTCGCCGCCGGAACCTGCTTTGCGACCGCGATCAGGCGATCGTATTTCCGGTGGATTTGAGCACCGACGGTCTCGGACTGCGACTGAGCCATTGCAGAACTCCCCTCCTACGTCCGGTCACGATCGATGGGGCTAGGAAGTCTTGAGCGGCTCGGTCTTCCGCGGCGCGGCATCCGGTTTCCTTGCTGCCCGAACAACCGTCACCTCGGGCACGCTCTGATCGATCTCGAACAGCCGAGCGATGTGCCGCAGACGTTCAGCAACCTCGGGTTCTATGGTTCCCCTCGCAGCGATTACCTGTTCTATAGCGGCGAATGCCCTGCGCCTGATATCGGGATCGGGCGGCAGCATCTTCGGAATTGCGGCGACCGCGGCTTCTGGTTCCAGCAGCAAGATGAAAAACTGTTCGCGCACCATCTCCTTGAACTGCGCCAAATTGAGTCGTTTGCGTGAGTCTTGCACCAAGCGGATGCCGCGTATGGCCGCCATTCCTCGCTCATCGACGGCGCCCCTTGGCAGACCTGCGTAAACCATGGCCCGGACAGCCGCTTCCTGAACGCCGCCGGTTGCGACCCGCCCTTTCAGCTCAGCAATTCGCGCCTGCAGCATCTGACGGTGAAGCACACTTTTCCCGGCCCTGCGGAACGGGCCGGGAGATGCCGGGTCAATGCCCACCGCGGCCTGCAGCGCGGGCGCGCCGTAAACGGTCAGGAACAGCCGCTCGACAAAGCCATCGCGCATGTCGCGCCAGGCATCGAACGCAGCCTCGATCTGCTCGGAGGCGGCATGTTCGGCAGCGATGAAGGGATTGTCCTTCTCGGCTGGCGCGCGATGCTCGCGTATCCAATCGGCCATCACCTTGACTGCAGTCATGAAGGGATTCGCGTCGCAGAAAATCTCGAACGGCATGCGTACCGGGTGCAATTTTCTCAGCCATTCGTCGGCACCGGCCGGTACCATCGCGCGCACCAGCGGCTGCAAGTAGGTGCGATAGAGCGCATTGTTGATCTCCGACACCCTCGCCACCGTCACAAAACTGCGCTCGTCCGCTGCATCGTTGCCGCCGAGGGCGCGGATATCGTCGAGCGTTCGCGCCTCGCAGCGCATCACCCATTCGGTCTTCACGAATTCGGCACCGGGAGTGTTCGCAGTTTTCTCCTCGAACACGGCCTCGTAAAGCCCCGGCGGCAGGACATCGATCATGTCGATGTTGCTGGAGAACTCGCCGTGCTCCTTCCGCGCCACTCCCGCGGAGACGAATATTCCGAGATGGCCGATCTTGGAGTGCACCGTGTAGACGATCGTCTGACCGTGCGAACGGATGTCGTCGACACTGTCGTAGAGATCAAGGACCCAATCGAGCGCCTGTTGCGGCGGCGTGATGTTATCGCCCTGAGAGCAGAACACGACGATCGGGGAGCCGATGTTGCGCAGGTCGATCGTGCCGCCGTCCGATGTCTTGATCTCCGCGGCAGCCAGGTGATTGCCCACGAAGAGCTCGTCGACGATGTACTGGATCTCCTCGGCATTGAGGTTGACGTGACCGCCCCACCAGCGCTCGAAGCCTAGGTAGCGCTCGGTCTCCGTGTCGATCTTTGAATAAAGGTTGTATTGCTTGGTCCAGAGGGTGTTCGAGGGATTCAGGTTTTCGAAATTTTGCACGAGCCACGCGCCGTCGAACTTTCCGTGCCCGAGGTCGCTCGTGAGGGTCGTGAGCCAACTCCCGCCTAGCAGCCCGCCGCTGTAGCGCATCGGGTTTTTGCCGCGCACCCCTGCCCAGTACGAGAGCGGTGATCCCGCGATGATCAGCGGCCCGAACAATTCCGGTCGCATCGCCGCCAACGCCATCACCGCCCAGCCGGCCTGACAATTGCCGATCACGCAGGGTTTGCCATCGGCGTCTGGATGCAGCGCGATTACTTTCTCCAGGAACACCGCCTCGGCCCGCGCGATGTCCTCGATCGTCTGGCCGGGCATCGGCTCCGGCAGGAAGCCGATGAAATAGCAGGGATGGCCCGCCTTGAGCGCGACACCGATCTCGCTGTCGGCCTTGAAGCCGCCGATGCCGGGTCCGTGACCCGCGCGCGGGTCCACGACGACGAAGGGACGCCGCTTGGGATCGATCTCGGTTCCCGCGGGTGGGACGATACGCACGAGCGCGTAATTCACCGCGCGCTTCAGCGTGCGCCCGTCCACCACAAGCTCCGCCTGGAACTCAAGCACGTTCGGCGCTGTCTGCGCCATGTGCTCGCGATACTGGTTGCTGCGCTGACGCATTACGTCCCAAAAAAGAACGCTGCGCTGCGCTGCATCAATCAGATAAGCGGCAGCCTGTTCAGCCAATGAAAAGCCTGGGCTTGCCTCCGTTGCGGCGCGCTTCTCTTCGAGAGCCGGCATTGCTTCACCCTGGTGATGGTTGGCCGCACCATGGTGCGGCGGTGAGACTTGGACATTGACCTAGCTCAATGTCCGGTCGGCGCCATGAAATTTGTGCACTGCACGCGATTTCTATGCAGTCTCCCTAGGTAGGCCTATCGGTTGGAGTAGCGATACCTCGGCTAAGTATGGATTCGGGAATTCGGTATCCACAGCTAGCCAATTGCACATCACAATTACCCGCTGCATACAAAACGCTGCCTATTGAAACTTTCCTCGATTGAAGAGAGTGGGATAGTCTTCGCCGGCATGAACGCTAGATTGATAAAAATCAATTATCGCGCGGGCCAATCGGGCGAGAGTGCGGCTCGCGTTCAGACCTGCTGAGGCGCCAGACATGCATCAGAAGTTGATAAGGCCGGTCGCCTGTGCTGCCGCGTTGCTGTTTCTGAGTGCGCAGGTCGCCGAAGCGCAAGCTCCAGCGGCTCCCGCGCCCCCTGCGGCACCAGCCGCTGCACCGGCGGGAGCGCCGCCCGACCAACAGTCGCCGGTCTTCAGCCAGGAGGAACTAGACCAGCTGATGGCGCCGATCGCGCTCTATCCCGACGACTTGCTTGCAATGGTCCTCATGGCCGCGACCTACCCGCTGCAAATCGTCCAGGCGGACCGGTGGGTGAAGCAACCCGAGAATGCCAAGCTCAAGGGCGACCAGTTGAGCGCAGCCGTTCAAGAACAGCCCTGGGACCCCAGCGTCATGTCGTTGGTACAATTCCCCCAGGTTCTCGACATGATGAACGAAAACCTCGACTGGACGCAGAAGGTCGGCGACGCGGTTCTCGCGCAGCAGCAGGATGTGATGGCTTCCGTTCAGCGCCTGCGCAGGGCGGCGGACAGTGCCGGCACCCTGAAGACGACGGAGCAACAGGTCGTGAGGACGGAGGATCAAGCGATCGTGATCCAGCCGGCGAATCCGCAGGTCATTTACGTACCGACATACAATCCGCAAGATGCCTTTGGCACCTGGCCCTATCCCTCGTATCCGCCCGTCTACTACCCTCCGCCGCCGGCTTTTTACCCCGGCTACTACGGTGCCCCATTGCTAGGCGGCGCGCTGGCGTTTGCCACCGGTGTCGCCGTGGGCGGCGCGATCTGGGGTTGGGGCAATACCAATTGGCGCGGCGGCAACATCAACATCAATTACAACCAGTTCAATAATATCAACCGGAACAACATCAGGGCCGGTCGCGCGACCACGCTCCCCGCGGGCTCCAACCGCTGGCAGCACAATCCCAACAATCGCGGCGGCGTTCCTTATCGCGATGCAGCCTCGCGGCAGAATTTCCAGCGCGCATCGACCGGGAATGCCCGCCAGAACTTCCGGGGGTTCGAGGGCGGGGCTGGCACTCGGCCCGGCGCAGGTGCGGGCGCTACACGGCCCGGCGGCGGCGCGGGAGCCGGTGCTGGCGTCGGCAGACCCGGTGCGGGTGCTACCCGACCCGGCGCGGGTGCCGGTGCAACACGGCCCGGCGGCGGCGCAGGCGCAACGCGGCCCGGCGGCGGCGCGGGTGCCGGTGCAACGCGGCCCGGCGGCGGTGCGGGCGCCGGCGTGACCCGGCCCGGCGGCGGTGCGGGAGGGCGTCCATCCGCGGGAACCGGCGCAATCACGCGCCCCTCGGCAGGCGCCGGGGCCGCGACACGTCCTGCCGCACCTGCATTCAGCGGCATGAACAATGGTCGTACTGCCAGCACTCAGGCAGCTCGCGGTGCGGCAAGCCGCAGCTCATTCTCTGCGGGCGGTGGCGGCGGAGCCAGGGCCGGCGGCGGAGCCAGAGCCGGTGGCGGAGCCAGAGCCGGTGGCGGCGGCGGCAGAGGTGGCGGGCGCCGCTGAGATGGGATCTATCGTGACGGATTTGCCGACGAGGACATGCATGATGCGTCTCAATGTCGATCACGGGCTGCTGCGCCGTGCAATCGCCTTCGCAGCAATCGCCGGTCTATGGCTGCTGCTCTCGAACCCGGCCTCAGCCGCGAAACCGCCGGCACAGCCCACATTCAGTTCACCGGAGCAGGCGATGGACGCTCTGGTCGCCGCGGTGCGGGCGCGAGACAAGGCGAAAGTCGCGAATGTGTTGGGGCCAGGGAGCGAGAAACTTGTCAGCTCCGGCGATCCCGTGGCCGACAGGAGCGCCGGCGAGCGGTTCCTGGCCGCGGTTGCCGAAGGCACCAAGCCCGTCAAGCGCGACGACGGCAGCGTTATTTTCGAGATCGGCAAGAATGAGTGGCCGTTTCCTATTCCGGTGGTCGCGGCCGGCGGAAACTGGCGCTTTGACAGTAAGGCCGGCGCCGAGGAGATTCTCGACCGCCGCATCGGCGCCAACGAGCTCGACGCCATCCAGATTTCCCTCGCCTACGTCGACGCGCAACGCGAGTACGCGAGCGTGGACTGGAATCACGACGGTTTCCTCGAGTATGCGCAGAAATTCCTGAGCGATCCCGGCATGCGTGACGGTCTCTATTGGCAAGCCGAGGTCGGCGAGAAGCAAAGTCCGATGGGGCCGCTGATGGCGGAAGCCCAGGCGCACGGCTATTACTTCAAGAAGGGCCAGCGCACGCCCTATCACGGCTACTACTATAGGATATTGAAAGCGCAGGGGCCGCATGCGCTGGGCGGCGCCATGGACTACGTCATCCGCGGCCACATGATCGGTGGTTTCGCAATGGTGGCATATCCCGCCGAATATGGATCGTCGGGGATCATGACCTTCATCGTGAACCACGAGGGGGTCGTCTACCAGAAGGACCTCGGCCCGAAGACCGCGGAGATCGCCTCGAAGATGACGGCGTTTGATCCCGACCCCAGTTGGAAGAAGGCCGAGCAGTAGGATTGACCGAAGGGAGAAGGGACGGATGGCTGAAGACAAGGATTCTCGACGTGCCGAATTGAAAAAGGCGGTACCTTCCAAGGAGGAGCTGCAAAAGCTGCGTGCGAAAAGCCTGATGGAGAAGGCGGATCAGGCGACCCAGCAGCAGAGCGCGGAACAGGATCGCAAGAAGTCGCTGATCGCGCATTTGGAGACGCAGCGGGTCACCGAGCAGAACGTCAAGAATGCTATCCGGATAATTCGCGAGCTCGCCGCCGCTGGCGAGACCGAGGTCATGGTGCTGCGCTTTCCCAACGAGCTCTGCACCGACGGCGGCCGCGCCATCAACAACAGCGAGGCGGACTGGCCCAGGACCTTGACCGGATTCCCAAAGGACATCTACGAGAAATGGCAGGTCGGTTTCCGCGACCAGGGCTTTCGCCTCACCGCCAAGATTCTCGAATTTCCCGGCGGCATGCCCGGCGATGTCGGGATGTTCATGAACTGGGACTGAGAGCGAGAGATGGCGAAGGGGGACAAGGGGAAGAAAAACAAAGATTCATCGGCGAAAAACGAAAACGCCGAGAAACGCGTCGGCAAAAAGGAATACGAGAAGGAACTGTTCCGCCTGCAGAGCGAGCTGGTGGCGCTGCAGCGCTGGGTGCAGAAGACCGGCGCGCGAATTGTCGTGGTCTTCGAAGGCCGCGATGCCGCCGGCAAAGGCGGTGTCATCAAACGCATCGCGGAACGGACCAGTCCGCGCGTCTTTCGCACTGTGGCGCTGCCGGCGCCGAGCGACCGCGAGAAAACCCAGCTCTTCGCCCAGCGTTATGTCACACAGCTTCCGGCCGCCGGGGAGATCATCCTCTTCGATCGTAGCTGGTACAACCGGCCCGGCGTCGAGCGCGTGATGGGATTCTGTTCGGAGGACGATTATCAGCGGTTCCTCAAGGGCTGCCCCTTGATGGAACAGGCGATCGTCAGTTCCGGAATACAGTTGATCAAATACTGGTTCGAGGTCAGCCAGGAGGTGCAGACCAGCCGCTTCCTCGACCGCATCAATGACCCACGCAAAATATGGAAGCTGAGCCCGATGGATCTCGAATCGCATCGGCGCTGGTACGACTACTCGCGCGCCAAGGATGCGATGTTCGCCGCGACCGACACCGACTTTGCGCCGTGGCACGTCGTCAATGGCGACAACAAGCGCGCCGCGCGGCTCAACTGCATCACCCATCTCCTGAGCCTTATCCCCTACAAGCGCGTGCCGTACGAGAAGCCAAAATTGCCCAAGCGGCAAAAGCCGCACGGCTACAAGCCGTCGCGCTATCGGTACACCTTCGTACCCGAACGATTTTAGCGTCTGCCTGCGCGGAGGCCCTCAATCCGAGGACGGCGCCGGCGACGGCGATTCGGCGCCGGGATGTTGATCTTTGGATTGTTGGGCGGGGGGTTTCGCGGGCACCGGCTCGACCTCGGCCTTGGGCCGCGAGGCCGGACGCAGCTTCTCGCGGATCGCCTGGAAGAACACATAGAGCGGTGGGATCGCGAAAATGCCGACAAAGGACGCGAGGATCATGCCGCCGAAGACGGGTGTGCCCACGTTGCGCCGCGCGAGCTCGGACGCCCCGGTCGCGACCGCCAACGGCAGCAGGCCCAGGATGAAAGCAAACGACGTCATCATGACCGGCCGGAACCGCAGTCGAGCACCCTCGGTCGCGGCCTGGAGCAGCGGCTCGCCGTGGTCACGTCTTTCCTTGGCGAATTCCACGATGAGGATGCCGTTCTTCGCGGCGAGACCGATCAGCACGACAATGCCGATCTGACCGTAGAGATCGAGCGTCAGGCCGGCGATGACCATCGCCGCGAACGAGCCCAGAATGCCGATTGAGACCGAGAGCAGGACCGGCACCGGTATGGTCCAGCTTTCGTAAAGCGCAACCAGGAACAGGTACGCGAACAGCACCGCGAAGCCGAGGATGATTGTGGTCTTGCCCTCGGCGCGTTTTTCCTGGAAAGCGGTATCCGTCCATTCCCCGGCATAGCCCGCGGGTAACGTCTTCGCCGCCACCGCCTCCATGGCGCTGAGCGCTTGGCCTGAGGAAACCCCCACCGCCGGAGCACCCTGAATCGTGACGGCTCGCAGATTGTTGTAGCGGATGAGCGCCGGCGGTCCGGTGATGACGCGCACCTCCACCAAGCTGCGCAGCGGGATCATTTGACCCGAAGCGTTCCGGACGTTGATGCGGTAGATGTCATCGACCCGCGAACGGTCTGCCGCGTCGGCCTGGACATTCACCTGCCAGCGTCGGCCAAAAAGGTTCAGGTCATTGACATAGAATCCGCCAAGCGACGCCTGCAAAGCCTGGAACACGTCGCTCAACTGCACGCCGAGGATCTGCACCTTGTCGCGGTCGATATTCAGGAAAATCGAGGGATTGGTGGCCGAGAAGGTGCTGAACACGCGGCTCAGTTTCGGGTCTTGATTCGCGGCCACGGTGAGACCGCGCACGACCTGAGCCAAGGTTTGCGGATCGCCGCCGCGGAGGTCCTCGAGCACGTAAGTGAAGCCGCCGCCGGTGCCGAGGCCGAGGATCGGCGGCGGCGCCAGGGGCAGCACAGTCCCGCCGCCGATCTCGCGGAACTTCGCTCCGAGGCGGGTGATCAGCGCCGGCACGCCCAGATCGCGGCTCTTGCGCTCCTCGAACGGTTTCAGGGTGACGACGAGGAAAGCTCCGTTCGGTTGCGAGTAGTTGTCGATGAAATTGAGCCCGACGACGGATGTCACGTCGGCAACCGCCTCTTCTTTCGCGAGGATCTGCTCCGCTTGCTCCACCACATCTTCGGTTCGTCCGACCGACGCGCCGCCCGGTAGCTGCACCACCACGAAGAACGCGCCCTGGTCGTCCTCCGGCAGGAAGCCCGTCGGCGTCACCTTCCCGAGCCCGACGATGCCAACGCCCGCCACCACCACCATGATCAAGCCGATCACGGAGAAGCGCACGATCCGCGCCACCGCCGCCCCATAGAGATCGCGCACTCGGTCGATCGAGCGCATCACCCAACCGATCGGGCCGCGACGCGGACCGTGATGCGGCCGCAGCAGCACGCCGCAGAGTGCCGGCGACAAGGTCAAGGCGTTGATGGCCGACAGGAACATCGACACCGAAACGGTGACCGCGAACTGGCGGAAAAGCTCGCCGGAGATGCCGGGGATGAATGCTACCGGCACGAACACGGAGAATAGCACCAGCGTGATCGCGATGATCGGCGCGGTGATTTCTCGCATTGCCTGCTTGCTCGCCTCGCCCGGCGAAAGCTCGGGGTGCTCTTCCATCACGCGTTCGACGTTCTCGACCACGACGATGGCGTCGTCGACGACGATGCCGATCGCCAGCACCACCGCGAGCAGCGATACTGAGTTCGCGGAGTATCCGACCGCCTGCAGGACGATGAAGGTGCCGATCAGGCTAACGGGCACGGCGAGCGTCGGAATCAAGGTCGCGCGGACGCTGCCCAGGAACAGATAGACGACCAGCACAACCAACACGAAGGCCTCGACCAAGGTTTTCTGCACCTCGTGGATGGTGTCCTTGACGAAGCTCGTGGGGTCGTAAGTGATTTTCCAGGCGAGGTCTTCGGGAAAGCGCTGCTCCAGCGCGGTAATCTTGTTGCGGACGGCTTGCAGGGTCGCGAGCGCGTTTGCGCCCGGGGCTTGGTAGATCGCAATCGCCGCCGCGGGGCCGCCATTCAGCCGCGTCTCGCGGTCGAGGTTGGCGGCCCCAAGTTCGACGCTCGCAATGTCGCGCAGGCGCAGGACGGACCCATCCGGATTGGTGCGAATCACGATATTTTCGAACTGCTCGACCGAGGTCAGGCGACCCTGGGTCTGGATATTGAGCTGGAGCTGTTGATCGTCGGAAATCGGTCGGGCGCCGATGCGCCCGACGGCAGCCTGCACGTTCTGCGAGCGGATCGCATCGACGACGTCACCGGTCGTAAGCCCGAGACCGGTCAAGCGCTCGGTGCGGACCCAGACGCGCATCGAATAGTCCTGCGGACCCCAGAGCGTTGCGTCACCGACGCCCGGCGTGCTCTTGATGGGATCGAGCAGGTTGATCGTGACGTAGTTGGAAATAAACAGCGGATCGTGCGTTTGCTTGGGCGAATAGACCGCGATGACGCCGAGCAATGCCGACGATTTCTTTTTGACGGTGACGCCCTGGCGCTGCACTTCCTGCGGCAGGCTCGAAAGCGCGACCTGGACGCGGTTGTTGACGTTGACGGTGTTGATGTCGGGATCGGTACCCAGCTCGAACGACGCCGTCAGCGTGTAACTGCCGTCATCGCCGCTCACGCTCTTCATGTAGATCAGCTTGTCGACGCCCACCACCTGCGCCTCGATCGGCTGCGCGACGGTTGCGTCCACCACGGCGCCGGACGCGCCGGGATAGAAGGTGGTCACCGATACCTGCGGCGGAACGATGTCGGGGTATTGCGCGACCGGGATCGACAGCAGCGCCAACAACCCCGCGATCGTGGTGACGACCGCGATGACGATCGCAAACCGAGGCCGATCGACGAAGATTGAAGACAGCATCGACCTAACCGCCTTGGACTGGCGGGAGCACCGGCGTGGCGTGGACGGCCACACCGGGTCGAATTGCCTGCAAGCCCTCCACAATCACCTGCTCGCCGCCGGTGAGGCCCTGCGCGACGATGGCGTCGGTGCCGGTGGTGCCACTGACTTTCAGAAGCTTCTTGACCGCCTTACCGTCCTCGACCACGAACACGTAGATTCCCTCCTGATCCGCAATGAGCGCAGCCTGAGGCACCATGATCCTCTCCTCGGGCGCTCCGGTCGGGAGCACGACGGTCGCGAGCTGACCATCGATCAGGTCGCCATTGGGATTGGGCACCGTGCCGCGCAACAGCACCGTGTCCGTCGCCTTGTTGACGGTCACGTCGACGAAATTGACGTGGCCCGGTTGGCTGTAGGTAGATCCATCCGCGAGGCGGAGACTGATTTTCATGTTGTCGGCGCCGACTTCGCGACCCTCCTTCTGGGCGCGCAGGAACTCGCGCTGACTCACGGGAAAGGTCACGTACATAGGGTCCTGGCTGACAACGATGGTCAGCACCCCCGTATCGGGCCCGACGACGTTGCCGACGGTCACGTTGGTGCGGCTTATCTTGCCGGTGATCGGCGAGACGATATTGGTGTAGCCAAGATTGATCTTGGCATTGTCCAAAGCCGCTTCGGCGCTTGTGACCTGTCCGACGGACGACTGCTCCGCTGCCACCGCTTGGTCGCGCGCGACCGCCGTGCCTGTCTGCTTCGCGTACAGTTCCTCGGCCCGCACTCGCTGGACCTTGGCGAGGGTCAGCGCGGCCTTGGCGCGCTGCAAGGCGCCGTCGGCGTCCTTGACCGCGGCCTCGAAAGGTCCCGTCTCGATGCGGTAGAGCGGCGTCCCTGTCTTGACCATATCGCCTTCCCTGAACAGCACCGCTTCCAGGTACCCCTTCACACGCGCGGTGACATCCACGCGATCGACCGCCTCGATGCGGCCGACGAAGTCCATCGTCTGCTCAATCGGCTTTTTTTCGACCGCGATGGTTCCCACGGGCACGGCGGCCGGCGCCGCGGGCTGTTGGGCGATCGCCGGAGCGCCGAAGCCGCAGATCAAAATCACCATGGAAATCAATCGGCGCATTGCAGTTGCCCTTTCGTTTCAATGGGTCCCCGAAGTCGGCCGTCGCTCATTTATCTACGCCATCATGAACCGAAATCAGCCTCAGCAGAATGCCCGAAGCGATCGCTGGCCCCATGATCTGAATCAATACCAACGGTCGAGTAGGCCCATGTACCGGCCAGAATCAGAACGAGAGTGTCGAGCGCAAAGTGAACACGGCGGCAGCGCCGCCCTGAGGCGCCAAGGCGGGGTTGAAGAATATCTGCACGTCCGGCGTCAGGGACATCCCTTTGAACACGGTGTACCTGTAGTAGAGTTCGCTCGTCCATTCCCCGTCCCGAACACCGCCCGGCAGCACGCCGACATTATTGTGGTTCGTCCTGTTCCAGGCGACGCCCAAGCCGGCCTGATCACCGGGATTGTGCCCGAATGGGTCGTTGCGAACGCCGCCGAAAGCGATCGAGGTCCTGACCGCGAGATCGTTGCCGGTCGCGTTGTTCACGCGGAGGAAAGCACCCCACTTCTCCGTGATCTCCTGCGACGCGCTGAACGAAATCCCGGTCGAGCTGTCCGAGATCATGGGAATGAAGGGCTGGTGATAGGCAAGAAGGCTGTAGATGCCTTGACCCCATCCCGGGCAGTTCGGCGTCCACTGGGCATTTCCCCAGTAGAGAAGCTCTCCATTTTGGTAACCCTGGACGCTAATCGCCCGGCCCGAGAGATCGGTCGCGCCCTGAAATCCGCCGGCGAACTGAAACTGGCCTCCTTCGCCGAACTTGGCCTGCGCATAACCTCCAAGACCGGCATTGGGGAAGGTCTGAGTCGCGTCCTGCGCGAAGGAATATCCGATGAAACCCGTCTGCGCGTTGCCTGCGTATTCGCTCGGGTCGAAGGTGTAGAGATTGTACTGGCCGCCCGTGAACGAGAGCCAATTCATGTCGCCGGGCAGCGTGTGCGAATAGGCGAGCGTGTACCAGGAATACCCGTCACTCAACCAGTTGCTGGGAAACGTGATCAGTCCCAAGCGAGCCGCCTGGCTCTCGGTATTGGCGCTGCTCGCATACGCCTGCTGTTGAAAGACAAAGTCGAATTGGCCTGAACCGATCGCCGTGTCGGTGAAGGGTTTCCACGTGACGTTGGGAGAATAGACGAAGAGCCAGATCGGCTTGCCGCCATTGGGCGTAGCGGTTTGCGGATAGATGGAAAAATCCAGCGAAAAATCAAGATTATAGGTTTCGCTGATCCCCTGTTTGAACTCCAAATACTCGTCATAGGGCGGATCGAGAAATGAGGCGCTATAGCTGCCCAGATGAGGCTCTTGCGCAGGAGCCGGGCGCGCCTTGGTTGATTCCTCGGATTGCCCATCCGGAACGCCTGTCGTGGGCGGCGAATCCGCCAGCGCTGGGCATGTGGCCACCGCAAGCGCGATCGCCGGCCCGAGAAGCGCGGCGACGCCCTTAGGTGTTCGCACGGAGCCCCCCTCCCTTGAGCGCCACGATTGTAGCAGACATCCTCCCCGTCTCGGTAAAACGACGGGGAATTGAGTTCCGAACCCGCGGAAAATTTGCAGCGGTGCGTTGATTCGGCACCGCACGGGATCGCCTTCTCGAGGAAACGATGAGATTGCCCTCAGGGACAATATGAACGCGCGCGTACTTCGCTTAGCAGAAGGCACGGAGCAATCAGTGGCGCGCGTCACGCTCGCGGCGCGCTCCGTGTCCCACTCCGTCAATTCTGCAGGTGCACGCGTGGCGAAACGCAAGGCGATACTGGTCGTTGACGATGATCCCGGCGTTCTCAGGGCCGTCGAACGCCTCTTGAGAGCACTTGGCTTTGAACCCGACACCTACGAGTCCATCGAAGATTTTCGCGCCCGCGCCGATTTAAGCAATGCGATCTGTCTCGTGCTGGATATTCATCTGAACCACGTTTCCGGGATCGAACTGGCGCGCCAGCTCAAGGCATCGGGAAGTCTGCTCCCGATCATATTCATCACCGCGGATGACAGTGCGCCCATCCGCAAGATGGCGCGGGACGTCGGCTGCATCGCCTATCTCGCAAAGCCATTCACGGCAAAATCCTTGACCCGCGCCATCGACAAGGTGCTGATTCAGCCAACTCCACCCAATGGGCGCGGCCCTTTCATTTGATCCGTTCGGCGATCGATACAAGCTCTATCATCGATCTCGCGCCGACCTTTTCCATCACTTTGTGGCGGTGGGCCTTGATGGTACGAACCGAGATGCCGAGCTCGTGGGCAATCTGCTTGTTCATTTTTCCGCGGACTACCCGCTCGAAAACCTGCTTCTCCCGCGGAGTCAGGGTGGCAATCAGCGCGTGCAGCGTATCAGTCTGCTCTCGCTGCTGCCGGGTCGTCTGGTGACGCACGATCGCGCGCTCGATGGCGTCGAGCAGATTTTCCTTCAGTACGGGCTTGGTCAGAAAATCCTCGGCGCCGGTCTTGACCGCTTGCACGCTGGTCGCAATGTCTCCGTGGCCGGTCAAGAAGACAATCGGAAACGTCGAACCCAGCTCGGCCAGCCGATTTTGCAATTCAAGCCCGCTTAATCCCGGAAGTCTCAAATCGAGCAAGATGCAACCGGATCTCACGCCCGTCGGCAGTCGGTCGAGCAACTGCTGCGCCGATTCATACTCCTCGACTTCATAGCCGGACGCCCGCAAGAGCCGACCAATTGCCGTTCGGAACGAAAGATCGTCGTCCACGACATGAATAACGGCTGCCACGCCGGCGGCCCCTAATGCACCTTGGTCAGGGGCAATGTGATCCGAAACAGCGCGCCACCCTGCGTTTGGTTCTCGGCCCATATCCGGCCGCCATGCGCCTCGACGATCGTGCGGGCAATGGACAGGCCCATTCCCATGCCATGCTCCTTGGTCGTGAAGAACGGCTCGAATACCCGCTCCTGCTCACCCGCGCCGACGCCACCGCCGGAATCTCCCACCGAGAGCTCGGCGCTCGTCCCGCCGAGCACCGCGGTGGACGTCAGAACAACTTTGCGAATGCCGTATGCCGTTCGCTCCGCGGCCTCGATGCCGTTCACAATCAGGTTCAGAATGACTTGTTGAAGCTGGATTCGATCGCCGCTGATTTGCAAAGCCTGCGGCGTCAGCGCGTGATCCAGCGTGACATTGCGCTCGGAAGCTTGGGCCGAAAGAAGTTCGATCGCCTCGCGCACGATGTCGTTGAGGTCGACATCTTGAGCCTCGACGCCCGAATTTGTCAGCAAGCGACGCAATCGCCGGATCACTTCGCTCGCCCGCTGGTCGTCGCGCTTGATGTCGGTGAGGATTTCTCTGATGTCATTCACGCTCGGCGACGGAGAATTCAAGATCACTTCGGCCGTCTCCGTGTTGCTGAGGATCGCGCCCAGCGGTTGGTTGAGCTCATGCGCGATCGCGGCGGAAAGCTCGCTCGCGAGTGTGCGGCGATTCATGTGGGCGAGCTCCGACATGCGCTGCCGCAAGGCCCGTTCGGCCTGCTTGAGGTCGTCGATGTCGGTGGCGGTCCCAAAGCGCTTGACCGGCCGCCCGCTGGCGTCGCTGACGACCCGGGCGCGAATCAGGAACCAACGATGATTGCCATCCTTCGTCCTCAGTCGGATTTCCGTGTCGGTCGGCTGAATGAAATTTGATCCGGGCTGGCCGCTATGAGTTCCGGTAGGAGTCTCGCCCTCGGAGCGCGACGGCGCCGTAATGGGAAGCGCCAGCGTCTCGAATACCCTTTGGCGATCCGATGGATGGATCGCATCGACCCAGCCCAGTCCTTTGGCACTGCCGGCAGGCATGCCTGTGCAGGCATAGAAGGCGTCACTGGCGTAGTCGCACCGACCTTCGGTGTCCGTGGTGAAGAGTATGCTGGGCACGGTATTCGCCATCGTGCGAAAGCGCTCCTCATCCTCGATCAACCGACGCCGAAGCGGCAGAGCGATCCGAGGTTCGGCAAGCCAGCCAAACCCAAACGTTGCAAGCAGCAGCACGCCTGCGGCGGTCCCAAAGATCAGCAGTGCTTGGTGCCACGGTGCATCGAAAATCTGCTCGGGGACGGCGACGATGGACAGCCAACCCGTCCTATCGGAGCGGCTCACCGCCACATGCAGGGGCTTGCCGTCCTCGGAATGGGCTCCGAAGACCGTCTCACCCGCAGTGACCGCGGCGCGAAAGGCTGCATCTAGCACCGGCAGGTTCGCCGCGCGATCCGGCGTATCATGTCCGGCGACGTAAACCCCGTTGCGATCGGCGACCGCGCTGGACCACCGTGGGGGCAGACCGGAGGGACCGAAGATCGGCGCATTGTCCATCGCCGGCAGCACCCCAACGAGCACGTAATGGACCTTACCATCCCAGATCACTGGAATTCCAATCGCGGTGATGCGCTGACCGTCCAAAGACGAAATAAGGACGTCGGAGACCTGTGGGGCCCGGCCGGCGGCGATGTCGGCGAGGAAGTTGTCGAAGAGGTGGCTGCTTTGAGTATCCCGCAATGTCGGCTGGGGGGCGCCAAAGGGCAGCCTCGTATTGAGCAAAGCGTGTCGCACGCCCGCCTCATCGCGCTCATACAGCAGAATGCGCGAGCCGTAAGTCGGCACCAGTGCCTTGGCTTGGTCATAAAAAGCGTGCAAATCCCCCGATTGGAGCATGGGCGAAGTTGCAAGCCCCACGAGGACTGCCTCGGTCACCGCGACCTTGGCCTCGATCGATTGCTTGATCGTGATGGCTTGCTTTTCGATATCTCGCTCGTCGTCCGCGCGATCCTCGGCGACGTGCACGAGCAGCAGCGTGGCGAGTGCCGCCAGAGCAACGCCCGTGCAGGCGATGGCAAACACCGCGAGCCGCACCCGCATCGTCGGAACGCCCGCGCGCGCGTTCCGCGCGGGGACGGCCGCGCGGCGAAGCAACTTGCTGGCCCAGGGGAAGGAACGCGGCTCCGCCTGCTCAGTCATGCCCATTGCGAACCAATAGCTTTAAATACAAGAATCTCGGGTGCCCCATGACGGAATTTGATTTAGCTCGGGGCCGTAAGTTTTCAAATCTGCGCGGCAATTGGAGCCAGGAGGAGCCCCTTTCCGAGGATTTTGCACGGGCATGATCCAGAGAGCGCTAGCCGCTGCATTTCAAGGATAGTGCGGCTTGCCGCCTTCCTTTAGGGGCGTCCACGCCTCAAAGGAGGCAGTTCCCAATGCAGGTCATCGTCCCGTTCGTCTGTCTCCGAGGCGTCCAGGCTTTCTTGCGCCTGCTCCAGCAGGTTCGCGACGGCCCTCCGTGTGGCCGCCGGCAAATCTGATTTTGCCAGCAAGCGCCGGTAGCGTCGGATATTCGCCGCAATGATATAGCTGGGCTCCGAGCTCATTCGCCGATCCCCGCGACCGACCTGAGATATACGTCCATCGGTCGCGGGTTCATATTGTCCCCGAGGACAATTTCGCAGCACGAGCCCGAGCTTTCTTACCGCCTATTCGCCGGAGGTTCGAACCCGCTGCCCCGGAGCCAGGAAAGAGAAGCTGCGCGGACCGCTGACGCCGATCATCACCGCTTGGATCACCGGCTCCTCGATCGGGCCGACTGCGCCCCATGCCACGACGAAGCTGGCGCCAGTGCCGCCGCGCACATCGGCGGTCGCGATCATCACTTCGATCGTCGCATAGGGTTTCACGGCGACGGGATGGTCGATGTACCGCTCGACCAAATTGCCCGCGGTGTCGCGGTAGTCGATATGCTCGACGATCAGCGGCTTGCTCGCGGAAGTGTTGCGGATCGCGAGTGTCGCCGAGAAATCGAGCCGCGAAAGCCCACCTGCTCCGGCGACGCTCGAGTAGACGGGCACGTAAGTCTGCTGATGAACGGTGATGCTCGCGGGCTCCGGCGTCGTTGTGAGCGAATCCTTGAAGCGGCTGAACCAATTCTCCGCGGGCGCGGCAGCCCCCTGCGCCAAGCTGCCGATCGCGCTCCAAAGCGAGGCCGCGACGCCGAGAACGAGAAACGTTCGCATCGGAAGGGCGATCAGCTTTGTATTCCGAGCTGCTTGCGAGCGGCAGCCGCGAAGTGCGCGAGTTCATTGCGCACTCGATTTGTGTCGATCGGCACGCCCTTGGCCGTGAGATCGCGCACCACCTTGGCAATCAACTCGTCATCTCCGTGGTGGCGCAGCTCGCCCTCGACCATCTCCGTCGCATAGGTTTTGGCCGCCGCGGCATCGAGGCCCAGATGCTCGGCAACCCAGAGGCCCAGCATGCGGTTGCGCAAGACCTTCGCCTTGAACGCCACCTCCTGGTCGTGTCCGAATTTCGCCTCGTAACCCTTTTCACGGTCGTCGAAGATGGACATGGTGCAAATTTCCTCGGGTGATCCTCGGTGGGGCCGAAATTCCGATCGGCCATGCATCCTCCGGGAGTGTCTTTCGTATTGATACGCTATCTTGGGGCATATCGCCACTCGCTCAGCGTTCGCCGGCCATGCTCGAGGATGCCCTCGCCGACGACCCACCTGCTGGTATACGCCGACCCTTCTGGAGGTAAGTTGGGATGGACGCTAAGACAACCCTGCAACGGATCGGTGGCTCTATCCCCGCGCTGCGCTGGATTCCCGACTGCAACGCCGCCTCGTTGCGCGTGGACGGCATCGCCGGGCTCTCGCTCGCCGCCTTCGTCATTCCGGAATCCATGGCCTACGCGACTTTGGCCGATATGCCTCCCATCTCCGGCCTCTACTGCTACCTGGTCGCCGGCATCGCCTATGCGCTCCTCGGCACCAGCCGCCAACTCGCGGTCGGCCCAACCTCGGCACTGGCGATCGTGGTCGCCGCAAGCGTCGCCGCGATCGGCGGCGGCGATCCCGCCCGCGTTGCCGCGCTCGCCGGCGCGATCGCTGTGCTGATGGGATTGATGAGCATCGCCGGCCGCTTCGTCGGCTTGGCCAATGTCGCCTATTTCATTTCGGATACAGTGCTGTTCGGCTTCAAGTCCGGCGCCGCTCTCTACATTGCTTCGACGCAGTTGCCAAAGCTGTTCGGCGTTGAGGGCGTGCGCGGCAATTTCTTCGAGCGCGTTTTCCATGTGCTCGTTTCCCTGCCCCACACCCATACCCCTTCGTTGCTGATGGGCGTCGCGGTCATTGCCCTTTTCCTGTGGCTCGAACGCAGGTTTCCGGGACGCCCGACCACCTTGATCGTCGTCGTCGCGGCGATCGCGGTGACATCGCTATTTCACCTCGCCAACACGGGCATCAAAGTGGTGGGAGATCTGCCCAGCGGCCTTCCTGACGTAAGCCTGCCGCGCATCGAGCCAGACGACATCAGGGACCTGATCCCGACCGCATTCGCCTGCTTCGTTCTCGCGTTTGCCGAATCGATCTCAACCGCGCGCAGCTTCGCGCAGAAACACGAATACGAAATCGACCCCGACCAGGAGCTGACCGCGCTGGGTGCCGCCAATATCGCGGCAGGATTGACGCAGGGCTTTCCGGTCGGCGGCGGCATGTCGCAGACCGCGGTCAACGACATGGGCGGCGCATCGACGCCGGTTTCCCTCGTGGTGACATCGCTTGCCGTCGCGCTCACCTTGCTGTACTTCGCTCCATTTTTCCACGACCTGCCCGAGCCGGTGCTCGGCGCGATCGTCCTCATGGCGGCCAAGCATCTCATTCGGATCGAGGACCTGCGCCAGCTACATGCGGTATCGCGCGCGGAGTTCTGGATATCCATGCTCGCCCTCGTCGGCGTGCTCTGCTTCGGTATCCTCGACGGCATCCTGCTGGCGGCCGTCGGCGCACTCATCATGATGATCGCCAATGCCTCACGGCCCCCGATCGCGGTTCTCGAACGGGATCCCGTCAGCGGACGTTTTCTCAATCGGGCGCTGCAAACCGGCACCTCGGGCACCCAAGGCACCTTGGTACTGCGCACCGCCGGTCGGTGGGTCTATTTCAACGCCGATCACATTCGCCGCACGATCCTCGGACTTGTCGAAAGCAGCACCGAGAGCATCAGAACCGTAGTGTTGGATTTTTCGATGGTCCCGGGCGTCGACGTCACCGCCGCGACGGCATTGCGCATGCTTGCCAAATCGCTCCGTGCGCGCGGGGTCAAGCTCGAACTGGCGGAGCTTCGCGACGAGGTTGCCGCGGAGCTACGGGCCGTCGGCGTCGAGGAAGATTTGGGCACGCTCGTACCGCACCGCACGATCGAGACCTGCTTCGGCGAATGATGCCACGCCTTCAGGCAGGTGCCTTATCGGCGGGTTGGTGTTCCCGAAGCTGGCGCTCGAAGTTCGCGATCTCCCGCTCCAGGAAAAAATTCAGCATGGTCCGGAGCACGATGATCGCGGCGACCTTGCCGATATCGTCCCAAGTGGGGGCAACCGCGGTCTTCAGGATGTCGGCGGCAAGCTGGAATTCCAGCGCCAGCGCGAGCCAGCGCCCGAGTTTCAAGCGGATGCTTTCGCGGGGATCGAGCGTCCGTATGGACGCCCATTGCTTGGGAAGTGCGAGGGCCGCACTTAGGATCAGGCCCTGTACGATCCCGATGCCGATGAACAGAGTGGAGATCGCCTCCGCGAGCGTCGACAGCCAGCCCACGATGTCGACGAGCAGGTGTTCCATCGGTGCGGATCCGATTTCCTTCCGGGCTGCAGCCGGCTATCGGTCGGCTGCGGAGAAGCCAACTCTACCATCACGCGGCAAAACTTGATGCAGATCAATTTCCTGGATGATGCACTGCGTTAAAGGTTGATCCAATACGGCGAGGAGGGAATGGATTTCATCGTCACAATGCGTGCACAATGACGTGGAGTTCCCTCGGTCCAGGGCAAAGGGAGGCTCTCCATGCTTCGAAATTCAAGGACGAACCACGCGGACACCAGGCTTCCGGTGGTGGGGGGCGCACCGCACCCGATAGAAAAGGGAAGCATCCATTCGACCCGAATGTCCATCGGCGGTGCCGAGCTGCTCTCGACCGAAGAGAGCTTGGCAAAGGGCAAAGCGTTGCGCGAGAAGGCGTCTCGCATTTCTCAAGGCGAATGGAAGAAGGGCGCGCGCCGAGCCGACCCGATCCACATTCTGCGTGCGGGCGATGCGGGTCGGTTGCAGGAGCTCGTGCCGATCCGATACGGACGTATGCTGCAGACGCCCTTCACGTTCTATCGTGGCTCCGCCGCGGTGATGGCCGCCGATTTGGCGAAAACACCTGACACCGGCATCAGGGTACAGGCGTGCGGCGATTGCCACCTGCTGAACTTCGGTGGCTTCGCCACGCCCGAACGCAACATCCTCTTCGACATCAACGATTTCGACGAGACGCTGCCGGGTCCTTGGGAGTGGGATGTAAAGCGGCTTGTCGCCTCGATGGTGCTGGCGGCGCGATCGCTGGGCCTCACCGACGCGCAGGGTCGCGATACCGCGGCCACATGCGCGCGCAGCTATCGCAAGGCCCTGCGCCAATTCACGCAGATGCAGCCGTTGCAGGTTTGGTACGAGCGCGTGACTTCCGATGACGTCATTGGCTCGCTGCCCCGGCGACTCCAAGCGCGCGTGCGGAAGAGGGTCGAGGACGCGGCTTCGCGCGTGGGGTCGGACATGGATTTTCCCAAGCTCGCGGGAATGGTGGGCGGCCATATCGGCATTCGCGACACGCCGCCGCTGATCTTCCACCCGGAAGTGGCTCGGGCCCCCGAGTTTCAAAAGGTGTTGAACAGAGTATTTGCTGCCTATCGCGAGACTCTGGCTGATGACCGGCGCGTCCTCTTGGACCAGTATCGGATCGTCGATGCCGCCATCAAGGTCGTCGGCATCGGCAGCGTCGGACGGCGATGCTGGATCGCATTGCTCATGTCGGCGAACAATGACCCGCTGTTCCTGCAATTCAAGGAGGCGGCGCAGTCGGTGCTGGAGCCTTACGTTGGCAAGAGCCAATATCCGCACCACGGCCAGCGCGTCGTCGTGGGTCAGCGCCTCATGCAGCCATCTTCGGACGTTTTTCTCGGTTGGGTAACGGTTCGCGTCGCGGGGAACAATATCCAGTTCTATGTGCGGCAACTGCGCGACGCGAAGATCAAGCCCATGGTAGAGACTTTCGACGCGGAGCTGCTGTCGATCTATGCGAAGGCTTGCGGCCGCGTGCTGGCACGCGCGCATGCAAAGACCGGTGACCAATGCCTGATCAGCGGCTATCTCGGCAACAGCGACCAATTCGACGAAGCGATGGGCAAGTTCGCCGTGGCATACGCGGATCAGGCGGAACGTGACCACGCAGCACTTAAGGCCGCCGTGAAGAGCGGCAAGATCAAGGCCTATCTGGAGTCATAGAGCCGGGCGACCTAAGAAAAACCGCGGGAGGCAGGCGATGCAGAGTGTCTGGCATTGCGACAGGGCTCTGTTGCGTCCGATCCCCTTCCCTGAACATCGCTTGCCATGAAGCGGCGTGCGCTTCGGCAGCGTGGCGCTGCTCTGCTGCTGCTTTGCCTCCCCGCATGCTCGTCGATTGGGCCCGCAACGGTGCCGCGCGACCGCGTCGACTATATCGGAGCGGTATCGGAATCCTGGAAAGAGCAAACGCTGCTCAACGTCGTTCGTCTCCGCTACGGCGATGCGCCCACCTTCCTCGACGTATCGTCGGTTATCAGCTCGTACGCGTTTCAGGGGCAGGTTTTGGCCGCGGGCGGAGCGGGACCGCTTTCCAGCGAGAACTTCGCGACCTTCGGCGCCAACGCCATTTATATCGACAAGCCAACGATTTCCTACGCGCCGCTTTCCGGGGACAAGTTCACCAAGAGTCTGCTGCGCCCGATACCGCCCAGTGCAATCTTTCAGCTAATCCAGGCCGGATATCCCGCCGATGCCGTGTTGATGATGACGGCGCGCGCCATCAACGGCGTCTACAACCGCTACAGTCTCGGCGGAAATCCGCGCGCCGCCGATCCAGAATTCTATCCTCTCCTCGATGCGCTGCGGCGTCTGCAGATGTCGGAGTCCGTGAGCCTGCGGACCGAAAAGGAGGGCTCCGACGACGTGACGACCCTGATCATCAGCAGGAATGAATTGTCGCCGGAAGTGCGGAGAGACATCGAGTTCGTCGTCAAGACGCTCAACCTAAAGCCCGGAAAGAACAACGAGCTGACGATTACCTTCGGCGCGCTTCCCAAGAACAGCGCGGAAATCGCCATTCTTTCGCGCTCCATGCTGGAGATTCTGCTCGAGGTTTCCATCGGCATCGACGTGCCCGATCAGGACATCGCCCTCGGCCGAACCGGACAGCCCGGTCGGCGCGCCGACGCGGAAAATCCACGCGATCGCCCGTTCGTCCGCGTTCATTCAAGTGCCGCTCAGCCCCCCGACGCATACGCCGCGGTTCGCTATCGCGGGGAGTGGTATTGGATAGACGATCGAGATTACCTCTCGAAGCGTGTGTTCACGTTCCTGATGCTATTTTTCTCGCTCGCCGAAACCGGCGTCGTGCCGCAAGCCCCGCTGCTCACCATCCCCGCGAGCTGAGTATGGCGCGATGGGACGCCGCGTCATTTGATCTCCTTTGGCTGGACGAAGGCGATTGCCTCCGCGCCTTTCGGCCGCAGATCTTTCCATGCTCCGTCGAACGTGAAGGTGACGAGCACGCCGGTCGGAAACTTACCGTCGATTGGCGGCAGCCGGTTTCGGGAACGATCGTTCGCGAGCGCCAGTGCCAGTTCGTGGAGACCCGGATTGTGCCCGACCATCAACACGGCGTTGGCGTCCTCGGGGAGCGCCCGAAGATGCTGCAGCAGTTGAGTATGGGCCGCTTCGTAAATGCCGTGCTCGAATAACACCTTGGGCGGCTCTAATGTACCGACGATCGGGCGGAGCGTTTCCCTTGTGCGCAGCGACGTCGAGCACAACACGATGTCTGGCGCGATCTTCTCGCGCTTCATGTATTTCGCGATGGCCTTGGCTGCCGCCCTACCGCGCCTGGCAAGCGGGCGCTCATGGTCCGCTAGCGCGAGATCGTCGCGGCTCGACTTCGCATGCCGCAGCAGGTAGAGGGTTTTCATCCGTGGCACCGTCGCCATTTGCTCGATTATATTTGAAAAAATCGCGGAGCGGTGGGCATTGCTTTGATCTGGCTCAAATGGGGCCGCAGCCTGAACTCGCATTCTAACCGAGCGTAACGGCGCGGCGGGGGAAACCATGATCGGTCGTTATCTCGACCTTGAAACCGCATATGCCGAAATCCTTTTCGGACTGATCATGGCCCTCACCTTCACCCTCGGCGCAACCTTGGTCGTGGGCGCGGGCGCGGGGGGCGAGGCTCTCCACGAAATCGTCTACGGCGCCGTCACCTGCAATGTCGCGTGGGGGGTTATCGACGCATTCTTTTACATCCTGGCCGAACTATTTGAACTCGGGCAGAGAGGGAAGCAGATCAGGCAGGTGCAAACCGCGCTTACGAAGGACGAAGCGGTGCGGCGAATACGCGAGGTGTTTGACGAGCGGATCGGACCCGCCGCGACGCCGGAGCAGCGAGCCCAATTTTATGAGGCAGCCCATTCTCTGATTATGCGGATGCAGGCGCCGCGGAGGCGCCCGACGCGAGAGGGCCTGATCGGCGCCGCGATCGTGTTCATTCTCGTGTCGATCACGAGCTTGCCCATCGTATTGCCGATGCTGGTGATCTCGGACACTCACGCGGCGATCCGGGTCGGCAACATTCTGCTGCTCGCGTGTCTCTTCGCGACGGGATACGGGATGGCCCGAGAAGTCGGCGGGCACCCCATCAGGTTCGGCTCTATCATGGCTGCGATGGGATTGGTCCTGGTCGTTGTCGCACAGGCCTTGGGAGGCTAAGTCATGCCCACTTATCTGATCCCGATGGTGTATGTGTGCGTGGCCCTCGTTGCAGGCTGGTCGATCCCGCGATTTGAACGGGCGCACCTCAGCTCGTATCTCAACGATGTCGCGATCAACTCTGCGCTGGCGACGCTTGGCGCTATTGCGTCCGGCATGATGGCGCTCACCGCCATCGTGTTCTCCATCGCGTACATCACCGTGCAGTTCAATGCGATCGCGTATTCGCCGCGGCTGGCGCTGTGGTTTGCCAACGACCCCCGGATGTTTCACGCGCTCGGAATTTTCATGGCCACGTTCATCTATGCGCTTTTCGTGATGGCGTGGGTCGATCGTGGGAATGGCGGCGGAGTTCCGCTCATCTCCAGCGTCTTGGTTGCGTGCCTGATGGTCGCGAGCATGTGGGTGTTCACGATGCTGGTTCGCGGCTTGTCGGACCTGCAGATCACCAACACGCTGCACTTCATCGGCGACAAGGGCCGCGAGGTGATTGCGCAGATGTATCCGCACAAGGATACCGGCCGCGAAAGCGTAACCGAGAGCGCCGAGTATACCGCCTTGGGTCCGGCGACCCAGACGATCCGATACCTCGGCAAACCCCGCACGATCGCCAGGATCGACATCGCCACTCTCGTGCGGATGGCGGAGCAGGCGGACGCCGTCATCGAGCTTGCCGCCTCCGTCGGAGACACGCTCAGCGACGATACCTTGCTGTTGAGCGTCTATAGCGCCAAAACCCCGATCCCCGAGCAGGCTCTCAAGTACTCGATCCACCTGAGGCGCGAGCGCACTTTCGAGCAGGACCCGAAATACGCGCTGCGGCTCCTCGTTGACGTCGCCATCAAGGCGCTCTCGGCAGCCATCAACGATCCGACGACGGCAGTGCAGGCGATCGATCAGATCGAGGATCTTCTGCGTCGCCTCGGACGGCAGGAGCTGGACGCCGGCCACGCACGAGATGGTCGCGGCAATCTTCGTCTCGTCTTTCCAATGCCGACTTGGGAGGACTATTTGCGCCTCGCCTTCGATGAAATCCGCCAATACGGCACCGACTCGGTCCAGGTTATGCGCCGCCTGCGCTCGGCGCTGAGAGGCGTGGCCGAGGCCGTCACCAGCGAAACGCGCACCGCCGCGGTACAGAAGTACCTAAAGCAGCTCGATCTCGGCATCTCGCGGTCGGAACTGGACGAGGAGGACCGGTTGGTCGCGAGCCAGGAGGATCGACAAGGCCTCGGACTCTCGCGCAAACGAACGGCGGAAAAGCCACCGCCTGTCGGCGCTCGCGGCTAACCCGATTTGTGGAGCGGGCGGTGCCCGCGGGTCACAGAATGCTCACACCGCCGGCGCGTCGGCCTTGTGCGGTTCTTCACAATCCCATCCGCAAGGCCGCGCGAGACTGGCCTCGCCTCAAAACCGAGGCCCTGAACGAGGTTGAGCAGCGATGTGCCAAGCTCCCGCGGCCCCGCCCGAGCCCACAATCGACGAATTGCTGAGCGATCCGATAGCCCGATTGCTGATGGAGGGGGACCGGTTGCGGCCCGAAGTGGTCTGGTCGTGCGTGCGCGACGCCCGGAGAAAGCTGAAGGCCCGCTCGGCACTGGGGGCATCCCGCGCCTTGAGCACGCGCGATAACCGGAATACCGGTTAGCATACCAAAACGCCCAAATTTCAAAAAGATAAGGTGCTATCGCTCGACGGCACATCAGTTGGTGCCGGGGCCGCCCGCTCCCGCGACTCGACCGAGAGGCTCTGTTAATGTAACCTCTCGATTCTCTAGTACAGCCCTTTGGAATCATTTTCATCGCCGAGCAGAGGATACGCCATGCCCCGCCCGTCTTGGTCCGGCTATCTGCGCCTCTCGTTGGTCTCCTGTCCGATCAACCTGGCCCCCGCCACCAGCGAGACCGAGCGCATTCGGCTGCACCAGATCAATCCGGCGACAGGCAACCGGATCCGCCTGCAGCCGGTTGATGCCGAGACCGGCGAGCCGGTGGAGCGCGGCGATCTCGCCAAGGGCTATGAGTACGACAAAGGCCAGTACGTCATGCTGCAGAAGCAGGAGCTGGATCAAATCCAAGTCGCCTCGACCAAGGTGCTCGACCTCACGACCTTCGTCGATCGCGCCTCCGTCAACCCGCTCTTCCTCTCGACGCCCTATTACGTCTATCCCGCCGCCAAGCCCGCTATCGAGGCCTACCGCGTGATCCGCGAGGCCATGAAGAAACGCGACCGGGTCGCGATCGGCCGAATCGTGCTGACCTCACGCGAGCATTCGGTGATGGTCGAGCCGTTCGAGGACGGGCTTCTGATGTACACCATGCGAGCCGCGGACGAGGTGCGTTCGGCCGAATTCAACCTGCCGCAGGAGAAGCTCGACGGCGAGATGGTGGCGATGGCGGAAACGATCATCGACCGCTACCAGAGCAAGTGGGAGCCGACGGCGATTCAAGACCGCTACCAAGAGGCGTTGCGTGAGCTGGTGGAAGCAAAGCTCAAGGGGGTTCCGCTCCCGGCGCGATCGGAGCCGGTGCAGAGCAACGTGATCGATCTCATGTCGGCGCTGAAGCGCAGCCTCGAGACCAAGCCCGAGTCCGCCAAAGCCGAGGGTGCCAAGTCCGAGCCACGGGCCGATAGAGCCGCACGGCTAAAGTCCAAGGCCAAGTCTCCGGATCAGCGGCAGCGCTCCATGTTCCTGCCGATGAAAGGCGGCGGCAAATCCGCAGTCAGCGAGCGCGAACAACGGCCGGCCGCGACAGCGAAGGGGCGCAAGAAGGCAGGCTGATTGAAGCCTCGCCTGGCGCGGTTTTACAACCATCCCGGGTGCCGATTTTTCTGAGGGGAAACTATGTGCCAAGAAAACTTTTTCAATAGGTTACCGACCTATTTACTAGTTTATAGCTCAGAAACCCGATCAACCCCGATGCCAAATATAACAACCTAATTTCAACAAACAATAGACTCAAACGGCCTTCGTGCGTAGAACTCGACTTGTCTTATACCAGTTCCTTCATCAACCAATCAATCGTCTTCGGCGCGCGAGGAAGGGCCGCTCTCAGCAATCAGCGGGTGATCGTCGGGCCCGGGGGCGCGGCAAAAGAACGGAGACGCGGCGCCTAGCCTGCGGGCCACCGGCGGTTCGCCGAGGGCATGATGGTCGTGGAGGCGGCGCGGAAGGAACGCGTCGCTCAAAACGGATCTGCTCCGGGTCCGACCGGCTCGGATCTATTATCGGCTGTGGCGCGCGACTGCTGGTGCCGGGAACTTGGGATCGCCCGACCCGTTCACCTATGACTACCTCTGCCGGGCCGTGGCTTAACTTGGGAAATCTTGCGCTAAACCCATCAGAATGATTGGCCGCTCAGCGGGACAGGAGAGTGGTCGGGCTCGATGCCGTGCTCATGAACCCCCTAGCGCCCCTTGCCCACCGAAAGGCACTCAAAGTAAAGGCTCAAGTAAAGGCAGCGGACCCGATTGCACGTCAATGGTCCGAGCGCTGGGGTTTGATCCGAGCGGACAGCCCCTCGGGGCTCGGGACTTTGGCCCGGTAATATCGGCACAATCGACGATTCTGGAGCGATGGTTGGGCACCTGGCTCGGCCTTCGTGCCGGTCGGGGCCCGTCGGGGCTCGCTCTCAAATGATGTCGGCAACCGCTCAGCAATAAATATAACGCTAAATTAAACTCGAATAATAATTGACTTTTTTGCGATCAGGCTTAGTATTGATCAGGGAATGGTCGTGATGAAGTCGGTGCTCCCGAAATGATCTCGCCGACAATTTCTTCTGCTCTTCTTCAACTATACGACGATGTGGGG
>Ga0335079_10000324_pt1 | contig 54929 bp, 44 predicted proteins | sample Lox_Sample_33_FD_206719 | JGI IMG/M metagenome (GOLD analysis project Ga0335079, IMG submission 206719) | Soil microbial communities from Loxahatchee National Wildlife Refuge, Florida, United States - Lox_Sample_3.3 | ecosystem: Environmental > Terrestrial > Soil > Wetlands | place: USA...
GAGGGCTTCGACTTCCTCCATAAGGGCGTTCACTTCTTCGGTGGAAGGGGCGGGGGCGTTGGGGCTGAGGTCGTCGGAGGCGTCTTCGGCGGGTTGGAGGAATTCGGCGGCAGCGGGAGCGAGCGCGGGTTCGGCGACTTGCGTTTGAGCCGCGCGGGGAGCGGCATCGGCTTGCGGCGGAGCCTCAGGAAACGCGACGCCCCAGAAGTCGGGGGCGGGTTCGGTGAACTCGAGTTCGATGTAAAAGCCGGAGGATGGATTGTTGCGGCGGCGGGTGACCTGAGCAACGACTTCGCGGCGGGTTTGCGGATTGGTGAGGAAGAGAAGCTGGCCAGGAGCAGCTGCGGCGGCGAGACGAATGACGCCGCCATTCGGAAAGACCAGCGCGGTCGTGGTGTTTTCTTTGAAGAGTTCGCGCTTGCCGGAATCGTCGGTGCGAGCGCCAGTGGCGAGCACGGCGGTTTCGTGGGCAACGGGGCTGCCGCTGAGCGCGGGACGCGAACCCGGCGCGGACGAGGCACTTCCGGAGTTGGTGTTTGCTACGGAAACCAAAACGCTAGCCCCTCATGCGCCCGGAAGAGTGGGAGGCGCAGCCAGCAGTGGAGCAGCCGCCTGACTGTCCACACCACGGCTTAGACCAGGTTAGCTTCGCAAAGGGATGGGACGAGGGCCATAGTACAAACGTACCGCGTTGCCTCACGATAACGTGGTTAGTGTTCTGGTGTGGCGGGACGAGCTTCGTTGATCGCTCTCCGTTCCACAGTCTAGGTGAGGGCGGCTAAATCGAGGCGTATTCCCACAGGACCTTGCCGCTGTGGTCTCGGTCCTTGAAATAGTTGTGATTCTTGCTTTTTATGGCGTCGATTGCGGCTTTGGCATCTTCCACAGTGCGGGCATCAGAATGCTTGAGCAGCGGCTTGAGAATCAAAAGAGCGTCGCGTCTAAGTGAATACGCGAGCAGCGCACAAGCATAGTGGCGTACTGCATAGGATCGATCTTGGACGGCAGTCCGCCCCATTTCGAAGACCTCGTCGCTCGTCCGAGAGAACTTTCCGACGTATCGCATGATGGATGCCCGTCCCTCCGCTTTCCGGATACGCGGAAACGCAATGGCAAAAGGGGGAAGCAAATCCCCGTCCATCGAATGCACTGAGGCCCAAGCGGCATCGATTTCTTGCCGTCGCGAGACACTGAATGCTTGTATGAGTTTACGGACCGTTTCTTGCTCCATAACGAGATCTAAAGTAGCACATCCATAAAACGCGCACTGTGAAGAGGTGGCGAAACTAACCTTGCTAGGGTCGGGCAGCCACGTTGTTTGACACCTCTGCAGTGCGCCGATAGTATCGAGTTCTAGCGTAGACCTTCAGAGGGACCGCTAAAGCGCGCCTCTACAGCGCGCCTGCACGCCGAGATTCCAGATGAAATTGGCGTATTTTGATTGTTTTTCGGGGATTAGCGGAGACATGACGCTGGGGGCGTTGGTGGATGCGGGCTGCCCGGTGGAGCGGCTGCGTGCGGAATTGAGTGGATTGGGTGTGGCGGGATGGGAGTTGACGGCGGAGAAAGTTTGGAAGAATGGGATGGCGGCGACGTACGTGAAGGTGCGGACGGAGGATCAGGCGAAGCACCGATCGTTGAGCACAATTTTGGAGATTTTGGAGAAGGCGAAGCTGGCGCCGGGCGTGCGCGAGCGGGCAGCGGCGATTTTTCGGATGTTGGGAGAGGCGGAAGCGAGCGTTCACGACGTGCCGATTGAGAAGATCCATTTTCATGAAGTGGGCGCGGTGGACGCGATTGTGGATATTGTGGGGGCGTGCATCGGATTCGCGGAACTGGGGATTGAGAAGTTTGCGTGCTCGGCTCTGAATGTGGGCGGCGGGACGGCGAAGATGGCGCATGGGGTGTTGCCGGTGCCCGCGCCGGCTACGGCGAAATTGTTGGTGGGAAAGCCGACGTATTCGAATGGCGTGCAGAAGGAGTTGGTGACGCCGACGGGCGCGGCGATTGTGGCGACGTTGTGTGAGGCGTTTGGGCCGCAGCCGGCGATGAGCGTGGGCGCGATTGGGTATGGGGCAGGGACGGCGGATTTGGAAGGGCAGCCCAATGTGATGCGGCTGATGATCGGAGAAGCGGCGGAGAAGGCGGTAGTCGGCTTCGATGAAGAAGTTGCGGTGATTGAAGCGAATCTGGATGACATGAACCCGCAGATTTATGGGTATTTTTTGGAGAAGGCGCTGGCGGCGGGGGCTTTGGATGTGTATACGACGGCGGTGCAGATGAAGAAGAACCGGCCGGGCGTGTTGTTGACGGTGCTGTGCAGGCCGGCGGATACGCAGAAGTTGATGGGGATGATTTTTGCGGAGACGACGACGTTTGGGGCGCGGACGTATCGGGCGGCGCGGCGAGTGCTGCCGCGAGAGTGGGTGAAGGTGGCGACGAGTTATGGCGAAGTGCGGGTGAAGGTCTCGCGGGTGAATGGGACGGTGTCGCATGTGGCGCCGGAGTTTGAGGATTGTAAGAAAGTGGCGGAGGAGAAGAGTGTGCCCTTGCAGCGCGTGATTGCGGAAGCGATGAGAATTTACGAGAGAAATAAATGAGTGTCGAAATGGCGGGCGTGTCGCCGATGCTAAAAACCAAAGATCTGGACGCTACGATTGCGTTCTACACGAAGACACTTGGGTTTTCTGTGGCGAACCAGATGAAGGATGACGACGGCAAGCCGTCGTGGTGCTGCCTGCAATTGGGAGCTGCAACCGTGATGTTCTATAGCGCGGATGGTTTGGATTCGCCGCCGGGGCCACCGGCCATGACCGGAGTGTTGTATTTCAATCCCAAAAACGTGAGAGCGGCGTGGGAGGAATACAAGGACAAGGCGCCGGTCGAATGGGAACTGCAGGAGATGCCGTACGGGATGCTGGAGTTCGCGATTCGAGATTGTAACGGGTACATCTTGAGTTTTGGGCAGGAGATGGAACACGGGGCGGCGAGTTAAATACACGCTGCGAGCAGCGCCACTACAAGGACTTGGAGACTGACGAGCGAATATGGCGGGGAAACCTAAATATTATTTGACGACGCCGATTTATTACACGAACGGGTTGCCGCATATCGGGCATACGTACTCGACGATCGTGTGCGACACGATTCGCAGATACAAGCGGATGTGCGGATACGACGTGGTGATGACTACCGGGACGGACGAGCACGGGATCAATGTGGAGCGGTCGGCGAAGAAGGCGGGTGTGCCGGAGTCGGAGTTCGTTGCGAAAATGGCAGCGCAGTGGAAAGCGTTGTGGGATGAGTTGGGGATTGCCGCGGACGAGTTCATACGAACGACGGATTTGAAGCACGCGCATACGGTCCAGTGGCTATTCCGGCAGTGCCGCGAGAATGGATTTGTTTATCCGGGGCACTACACGGGGCAGTACTGCATTTACGACAACAACTATGTGGATGTGAAGCCGGGGGAAGCGTGTCCGGATTGCGGGCGTCCGACAGAAACGGTGACGGAGCCGAACTACTTCTTTAAGTTGTCGGCGTTTCAGAAGCCGCTGCTGGATTGGTATGCAAAGCATCCGGATTTCATTCAGCCGGAAACGCGGGAGAATGAGATTTTGAGTTTTGTCGAGGGTGGGCTGCGGGATTTGAGCATTACACGGACGACGGTGCGCTGGGGCATTCCGGTGCCAGGCGAAGAGCCGCACGTGTTTTATGTGTGGTTCGATGCGTTGACGGCGTATTTGAGCGCGGTGGGCGGGCCGAATCACGAAAAGCAGGGTTATTGGCCGGCGGATTTGCACTTGGTGGGGAAGGAAATCATTCGGTTTCATGCCGTGTACTGGCCGGCGTTCTTGATGGCGGCGGGATTGCCGTTGCCGAAGCAGATTTGGGCGCATGGCTGGCTGCTGATGGACAGCGCGAAGATGAGCAAGTCGCTGGGGAATGTGGTGCGGCCGCTGCCGATTGTGCATGTGCTGGGAATGGATGCGCTGCGGTACTACTTGTTGCGGGAGACGGTGTTTGGACAGGACGGGAATTTCAGTTATGACGCGTTGGTGACGCGATACAACAGCGATTTGGCGAATGGGCTAGGCAATCTGGCGAGCCGCACGGCGGCGATGATTGAGAAGAACTGTGACGGGAAGATTCCGAAGCCGGGCGCGCGTTTGCCGCAGGATGATGAGTTGGCGAAAGTGGCGCAGGCGACGATTGGGGATGTGTTGGAACAGTACGGGAAGCTAGGATTTTCGCGGGCGCTGGAACAAATTTGGGCGTTGATTGCGGCGGCGGATAAATATTTGACGGTGGAGAAGCCCTGGGCGCTGGGCGAGTCTGCCGATGAGCAGACGCGGCGATCCACGGTGTTATGGACGACGGCGGAAGTACTGCGGATTGTGACGGTGCTGGTGCATCCGATTCTGCCGGAGAGCACGGGGAAAGTGTGGGCGCTGCTTGGGCAGTCGGGTGCGGTGAGCGGAGTGGAAATTGAAGGACTACGGTGGGGACAGCTGGCGGCGGGCACGGCGTTGGGCAAGTCGCAGGCTTTGTTTCCACGAATTGAGAGAGCAGAAGCGATAGAGAGGATGGAGTCTATGGAACGCGAAGAACAGAATGCACCGTCGCCGGTGGCGGCGAGTACGCCGGCGGCAGGTTCGAGTGCGGCCGGAGCGCCGGGCGCTGGAACCGGAGCAGCGGCGGCGCCTGCGGCGAGCGAGAAGATTGGGATTGAAGATTTCACGAAGGTCGAGATGCGCGTGGGACAAATCAAGACGGCGGAGCGGATTGCCGGCGCGGACAAGTTGCTGAAGTTGACCGTGGACATTGGGACGGAGATTCGGCAGATCTGCGCGGGGATTGCGCAGTTTTATGAGCCGGAGAAATTGATTGGGCGGAAGGTGGGAGTGGTGGTGAATTTGGCGCCGCGGAAGTTGCGAGGTGTGGAGTCGAACGGGATGGTGTTGGCGGCGGCGGTGGGGCCGGAGGGGCGGCCGGTGTTGGTGGGATTCCCGGATGAGGATGTGGAGATTGGGGCGAGGTTGAAGTAACGGAAAGAGAGTGAAACGCAGAGACACAGAGAACGCAGAGAAGAGGAAAAACAGAAATCGAGAAGTTTTGGGAAATAGATGGAATTGATTGATTCGCATGCGCATGTTGATGCGCCGCAGTTTGCGGGGGACCGCGAGGAGATGCTGGGGCGGGCGCGGGCGGCGGGGATTACGACGCTGCTGGCGATGGGGAACGGGCCAGGGCCGGAGAAGTTGGATGCCGCCTTGCCTTATGCCGAGGCGCATGCGTGGATTTATACGACGGTCGGGATTCATCCGCACGAAGCGAAGGCGGCTACGCCGGCGCACTTTGCGGAGTTGGAGCGGCTGGCGCGACATCCGAAGGTGATCGCTTGGGGCGAGATCGGGCTGGACTATTTTTACGATCATTCGCCGCGGGACGTGCAGGAACGGGTGTTTCGCCAGCAGATGGAGTTGGCGCGGGCGGCGAAGCTGCCGATCGTGATTCATTGCCGGGATGCGTGGGCCGACTGCCTGCGGGTGATCGAAGAGGTGTGGAGGCCGACGGGGCTGGGCGGGATTTTGCATTGCTTTGGGAGCACGCTGGAGGATGCGCGGCGCGGAATCGAGATGGGTTTTATGATTTCGTTTGCGGGAAATTCGACGTATCCGAAGGCGCAGAATTTGCGAGACATTGCGAAAGTTTTGCCCCTGGAGAACATTCTGATTGAAACGGATTCGCCGTATCTGGCGCCGCAGCCGCACCGGGGTAAGCGCAACGAACCCGCGTATGTGGCGGAAGTAGCGCGTATACTTGCAGGTGTGAGAGACTTAGCCACCGAAGAATTTGCCGCCAAAACGGCTGAAAATTTCCGGCGATTTTTTCGCTTGGCCGCGCCGGCCGTGAGCGCGGCGACGGAGAGGAAATGACGCTCGCGGCACAGGGGAAAAAGGCTATCGCGACGCTGACAGTTCGAGAAATCTTTGATTTAGTGCGCGAGGATCTGACGCTGGTGGAAGAAGAGCTGGCGCGGCAGAGCGCGGGCGCGTTCGAACCGGTCGCGGAGATTACGAGTTATTTGCTGGGCGGAGGCGGGAAGCGGCTGCGGCCGGCGTTGTTGCTGCTGTGCAATGCGTATACCGGGCAGCGCAGTCCGGGCGCGATTCGGCTGGCGGCGGTAGTGGAGTTGCTGCACAGCGCGACGCTGATTCACGATGATGTGATAGACAGCGCGGACACCCGGCGCGGGCGGCCTTCGGCGAACTCGCGGTGGGGCAATCACCGCAGTGTGCTGGCGGGCGACTGGCTGTACATGCAGTCGTTTCAAATGGCGCTGGAAGAGCGCAACTTTCGCATCCTCGACATCCTGATCGATCTCACGCAAAAAATGGTGGAAGGCGAGTTGATCCAGTTGGCGAAGATCGGCCGCATCGATGTGACCGAAGGGGATGCGCTGCGGTTGGCGACGTACAAGACGGCGTGTTTGTTCAGCGGATGCGCGCGGCTGGGCGCGGTGCTGGGCGGATTTTCGGGCGAACAGGAAGAGGCGCTGGCAGATTACGGGCGGTATGCAGGGTTGGCGTTTCAGTTGGTAGACGACTTGCTGGATTTTACGGCGTCAGCGGCGCAGTTGGGTAAGCCCGTGTTGAGCGATTTGAAGGAAGGGAAGGTCACGCTGCCGTTGATTTATGCGATGGACGATGGCCATAGCGAGGCGCGCGGGTTAGTGGCGCGCGTGTTGGAGGAGAAAGAGTTTCAGTCGGTGCGGGCGGAGACGATTGTTTCGCTGGTGCATGAGTCGGGGGCATTGCAACGGGCGCGGAATCTGGCGCATGAGTACGCGGCGCGGGCGAAGGCGTGTTTGAACGGGCATGGCGATTCGGAGTATGCGCGGGCGCTGCGGACGTTGCCGGATTTTATCTTGGAGCGAGAGAATTAGCGGCAGGACGGAGATGAAGGCTTTGCTCGAATGGGGCGCAGCGTGCTGCGCCCCTACGATTTTATTGTGGTGCTGCACCGATTATGCTGCCGTTTAAGCTGATTTATCACGAAAAGTACGATTTGAATTTGGGCAAGCACGTTTTTCCTTCCCAAAAATTCAGACTGATTGCGGAGACGTTGCGCGCGCAAGGAATTGCGGACGCTGAAGATTTTTTGACACCGCAGCCGGCGGCGGATGAGGATTTGCTGCGGGCACACACGGCCGAGTGGGTCGGCAAAATGAAGAACGGGACGCTGACGGCGAGCGAGTTGATGAAGCTGGAGATTCCGTACTCGGTGGAGTTGCGCGAAGCGGTGTGGCTGGCGTGCGGCGGGTCAATTCTGGCGGCGCAGGTGGCGTTACGCGACGGATTTGGATGCAATCTCGGCGGCGGGTTTCACCATGCGTTTCCGAACCACGGGGAAGGATTCTGCGCGATTCACGACGTAGCTGTGGCCATTCGCAGATTGCAGCACGACGGCGCGATTCGAAAGGCGCTGGTTGTGGACACGGACGTCCATGACGGGAACGGAACGGCGGCGATTTTTGCGAAGGACGAGACGGTTTTTACGCTTTCAATCCACCAGGAAAGCAATTATCCGGCGTACAAGCCGCCGTCGGACGTGGATATCAATATGTGGGACCGGGCCGATGATGAGGAGTATCTTGGAGCGCTGATTCCGGCGGTAGAACACGCGCTGGATCGGTTTCAGCCGGACCTGGTGTGCTATGTGGGTGGGGCTGACCCATTTTGTGAAGATCAGCTCGGGGGACTGTCGCTGACGAAGAAAGGGTTGATGGAACGCGACCGAAAGGTGTTTGCGGAAGCGCGGCAGCGGGGCGTTCCGGTAATGACGACGCTTGCGGGAGGTTATGCGCGGCGCGTCGAAGATACGGTCCAGATCCATGTGAACACGATTGTGGCGGCGCGACAGGTGGCTGAGCAATTTCCGGCGGCGTCGGCATCGGCGGCAGGGAAGCAGTAAGCTGCTGGCTCGGAGAGTTTGCGGAAAATATGTGGGGAGGAGCGCTCGATGAGGCGTTGGGGAATGCGGTGTCTTTTGACGTGTGCGGCGGCCGGACTGTCGACGTTCGCAGCTTTTATGCCCGGGCAGTTGAGCGCGCAAGCGACGGGCAGCGCGGCGAAGAAAATGAAGGTGTATATCTCCGTGGATATGGAAGGCGTGGCCGGGGTGGTGACGGCGGACCAGTTGATTCCGGGCGGATTCGAATACGAGCGGTTCCGAAAGTTCATGACGGAGGAGACGTTGGAGGCGGTGAAGGCCGCGAATCAAGCGGGCGCAAGCGAGATTGTGGTGAGCGACTCGCACGGGAATGGCGAGAATCTGCTGATTGAAGAGTTTCCCGCCGATGTGCGAATTGTGCGGGCGTGGCCGCGGCGTGGCGGAATGATGGCGGGACTCGATGCGAGTTTTGCGGCGGCGATTTTTGTCGGGTATCACGCTTCGACGACGAATCCGAATGGGGTGCGGGCGCATACGTTTTCGAGCGCGCACTACGCGCGGGTGGCTTTGAATGGAACGCCGGTGACGGAAGGGGAGTTTAATGCGGCGTACGCAGGCGCAAAAGGCGTGCCGGTGATTTTTGCGTCGGGCGATGATGCGGCGGTGGCGGAATTGAAGTCGCGGCTGGGAAACATCGAGACGGTGGAGACGAAGAAGGCGCTGAGTTTTCATGCGGCGGAAACGCTAACGCCGAATGTTGCGCAGGCGGCAATTTTTGCTGGCGTGAAGGCAGCGTTTGCGCGCCTTGCGGAGTTCAAGCCGTATGTGATCAAGACTCCGGTGAGCCTGGAGATTACGTTCAAGAACTATATGCCGGCGGAAGTACTGGCGTTTTTGCCGATCGTGCAGCGGATCGACTCGCATACGATTCGTTATGTGGGGAAAAACATGGACGAAGTGGAGGACTTCGAGGAGTTTATTTCGAATTACAGTCCCGAGTTAACGCCGTGAGCAGCGTCGCCGCTGTTGGGCGCGTTGCCTGAAAGCACGCGGCGCAACGCGCTGGTCAGCTCGGCCTCGACTGCGCCGGGATCGAAACCTTCCGCGCGATAGGCGATTTTGCCGGTGCGGTCGAGCACTACGATTGTGGGAAGAGAGTTGACTGCGAGCAGATGGTCGAGACCGTCCGCAAAGACGACGGTCGTGCGCGGCCGCACTTCCTGCAGGTAGGCGGGAACGAGGGTTTCGTCTTCGTCGCAGTCGGCGGCGAGAAAAATGACGTCGGCGAAACTCTGAAACTGCGCGGCCACTCGTTCGAAATGTGGCTCCATTTCGCGGCAAGGACCGCACCAGGTAGCCCAGAAATTCACCACGACAATTTTGCCCTTTTGGCCGGCGAGCAAGTACGGGGAGCCGTCGCGCGCATTACGGAGGTTGAACTCGTAAGGCTCCTTTGCGGCCGCATTGCGTTTCGGCTGCGGAGACTGCGCGGCGAGCGAATCGTCGTAGGCATGCAGGAGAAAATCGCCGAGGCCGGCATCGGAACCATGCGCCAGGCGCCAAACGTTGCCGAGCTTTTGGCGAAGCTCGCGACGGTGCGTGGCCTCCTGTGTTCCGCCTAAGAGGACGAAGGCTTCGGCGTAAGACTGGATGGCGCCGTTGAGGTCTTTGTTCAGTTCGGCGATTTCGCCGAGTTGTTCGGCGGCCTGGGAGGTGGGGACGAGAGCCATGCTGGCGTCAAAATCCTTCTTGGCGTTAGCGTTGTCGTGCAGTTTCACGAAAAGGCGGCCGCGCAGCTCCAGGATGTTGACCCGCTGAGTTTTCTGTTCGGTTTCCCATTCTTCCTTGGAAACTTTGGGCGATTTTTCGTTGATGGCGGCGCCGTCCACGTAGGCGAGGACGCGAGCGGAGTAGTTGACGGCACGATGGAGTGCCGCTTCATCGCCATTGCGTTCGAGGAGTTGAATGGCCAGAAGGGTCATGGAAATATCGTCCGGGGCGAGGGCGACGATACGCTCGGCGTAGTCGGTGGCTCGCGCGTTGTCGCGGAGTTGCAGGGAAGCCTCGACGAGGGCGCGGTAGATTTGTGGGCGCTGACGCGACTCGGGATATTTTTTCAGGAACAGTTCGAGGTTGCGGACCAGAGCGGCGCGATCGTTGCCGGCGGTGTCGATCGCTTGCTGCAGTTCCTCCAGTTCGGAGGCCGGTCTAGGCGCTGCAGCTTTGGGCGAGGATTTGGCGGCTTCCGCTTGGGGCGCGGACTTCGCGGACGGCGATGTCGATTGTTGGCGTGCGGCCAGAGCAAGCGAAAAAAGACTGAGCGATGCCATCGCCTGAAGGGCGAGCACCATCGCGCGCTTCGGCTGGAAACTCATCGCGTCCATTCTAATCGGTTTGCGGGGAAAATGCCGAGGCCGGGAGGTGCTTCCGGCGTCAGGCACAGCGGAAAAATTATTTTGAGCTGTCGAGTTCGACGGAACCGGAGACGGTATGTACTTCCACGCGGCCGTTGCCGTTGCCCATACGAGCCCGCAAGGAGTGCTTTCCCTGCTCTTCGATGACGATGGGAATCTGTGTGCGAATCTGGCCGGAAACGGCGTTCGAAGAAAGATGGAAGTTCGCGTCCACGGGGACGGAAATGTTAATCCCGCCGGACATGGTTTTGAGGTCCCAATAACTGTTGCCGCTGGGATTTCCGCCGATGTCCACGCGGCCGGAAGCCGTGTGAGCTTTGACGTCATTGTTGGCGCCACGAATCTCGACGGAGCCGCTGGAGGAATTGGAGTCTACCCGGCCACCCGGGCTGCGGACCGTGACGTTTCCGGAAACGCTGTGGGCCAGCACGTCCCCTTTGGCGTTGACGACGTCCACGCTTCCCGAAACGCTGGAAGCGCGCACGTCATCCGCGCAATTTTCGGCTTCGACTGAGCCGCTCGTGGTGGAGAGGCGGGCATCGTTGCCGATATCTTCCGCGTGAATCGAACCGGAGACGGATTCGGCTTGCAATGGGCCGCGGACATTGCGCACCGAAACCGAGCCGGAAACGCTGGAGGTAACGACCTCGGAGTTGCGAGGCACTTCCACGGAATAGGAGATCGAGACGTTGTGCACGCGGCTCACTTCGCGGCCAATGCGCAGGGTGTCGCCTTTAAGTTCGATGGGAGGGTTCGCGACGATCTGATTGACGCGTTCCTGGGGATTGCCAAAGCCCATTCCGGAGGCGCGAACTTCGCCGTGGACGTGAACCTTGCCGTCGGCGGCGCCGGTGATGGAAACGTCCCCCGAAACGTTGGCGAGTTCAAGGTGGAGCGGCCCGGAAACGTCGAGGGACTTGTCGAAAGCGCCGGAGGCCGAGGGGCCCATATCGCAGCCGCTTAGAGCAAAAGCTACGACGAAGAACGCGAGAGCCCCGGCCAGCTTGTGATTTCGCCTCATGGCGATGCCTCCAGAGATGCCGCGCGGCGGAAGTGGCAGCGCGACCGTCTCTATTCTAAAGATACGAGAGTAAAGGAAAAAATGTTCCGCTCGCGGTGGGCATACGCCTCGATACTAACGCCGCAGCGCTTCGTTCAGCGAGCCCTGGCGGTAGCCCTCGAGATCGAGGGCTACGTAAGCAAACCCGGCTGCTTTGAGCTGTGCTGCGATTTGGCCAGCCATTTCGGCGGACATGGCGCGAGTCATTTCGTCGGGTGCGATCTCGACGCGGGCGAGTTGGTCGTGCAAGCGCACTCGGAATTGGCGGAAGCCGAGGGCGCGGAGGGCAGATTCACCGCGCTCGACGAGTGCCAGGCGCTCGGGGGTTACTTCCGTTCCGTAGGGGACGCGGGAAGCGAGACAAGCGGAGGCAGGGCGGTCCCACGTGGGTAAGCCGGCGCGCTGGGAAAGCGCGCGAATTTCGGATTTGTGGAGGCCGGCGTCGAGCAAAGGGGCGAGGACGCGGTGCTCAGTGGCGGCGCGATGGCCAGGGCGAAAGTCGGACATGTCGTCGGCATTGATGCCGTAAGCAATAGCCGCGAAGCCGCGCTGCGCAGCTACCGAGTCAAGGACCGTAAACAACTCGTCTTTGCAAAAATAACAGCGGTCGGCGGCGTTGGCGCGGTAGGCAGGATTTTCAACTTCGTGAGTTTCCACAAATTCGTGACGGAGGCGGAACTGGCTTACAAAGTCGGCTACGACGGAGCGGTCGTGCGCGGAATAGCTGGGAGAAAGCGCGGTGATTGAAAGGGCTCGTTCGCCGAGTTCTGCATGGGCCGCCCAGGCGAGGTAAGCGGAGTCGGAACCACCAGACAAAGCCACGATGAGCGACGGCAGCGTCGCCAGAGTTTGCCGAAGCCGAAGTTCTTTTTCGTCGGCGGAAGCGTGTGGAAGATCGTTGGCCTCAATGCGAATGAGTGCGCTCATCAGGATTCAGTATAGCGCAGGCTATGCGCCTCGAGATGCCGCTGGCCTGCTCTGATCGCGATTACTTGAAATCGAGCAGAACGTCCACAACGTGCTTATCCGGATCGGTGCGCAGCCAGTGGCCGACGCTTTCGTAGTGCAGTGGCAGATCGCCGAATACGTCGGGCGGATGAGTCTGCAGCTTGGTGAGGAAGCTTTCGAACGCGAGCTTGTCGAACACAGTGTTTTCCTGGATCGGCCAAACCTCCTTCAACTTGCGTTCGGCCGCAAGGGAGAGGCCCGTAAGGACCAGCGCGTTGTAGTGGTATTGCACGCCTTCGGCGACGGCGACGGCATAGGAGACGGTGTGAGCTTGATCGTCGTAGCTCGAGACCGGATCAACCTTGGCGTCCAGAAAACCGCGATGGCCGTATTCTTCGCGGACGCGGCCCCAACCAGCTTCGATCTTCATGCCGTCGGCTACGTCTCCGGTTTTCAGCCCTACATCATTCGTCAGCGTGATGGTCGAGAGCACGGCGTTGCCGTTCCACGCCACGTCCTTCCAGTGGTAGACGGGGCCTGTGACGATGGGAATGAAGATCGGGAGAGCATCGGGAAGCTTCTTTGCTGGCGCACCACTGAGACGTACTTCTGGCGGCCCAAGCTTCACGCGTAAAAGACCCTGCGTTAGGTAGAAGGGGCGCAGTTGTTCGGCGAGAAACAAGTCAATGGCCATCCGCGAGTAAGCTTTGCCGATCACGGCTTCCAGAGACTGCTGGACAGCATGAGACTGGCCGACAGCGGGATCACCGAACTCCACACTGGCAACCGTGAAGGGGCACTCTTGTGCGTGAAACTGTTGAACGTTGCCATCTCCGATAGGATTCGCGAGAAGTTGGTGCTCAATCGGGGTCTTTACGCCCTGTGCCGTGAGCAAATCTTTGATGGCGTCGGCAGCGCCTTCCACAGCGGCACCGCCTTCCGGCAGAGTGCCATCAAAAAAGGGCAGCTTTTTGCGAACAGCATCGTTCAATTCGCTGTCGGAAAACCAAGCAAGGTTGTCGTAGTAGATCGGAACGCGCGGTGATTCTTCGAGCAGAAAGGTCACCGTGACGGCCTGGTCTTTGGTCTGGAATTTGTAATTCACTTTGGCGAATAAGCCGGTTTGGAGCAGGCGGTCAGCGCCAGCCTGTAGATCGTCTTTGCCGACCTGAGAGTCTTTTTGCAATTCTGAGAGGGCGATGACCTGATCGACGGAGAGCGATTTGAGGCCTTCGACGCGAATCTCATGGAGCGACGCAGTGGCTGGGGCGGGCGTTTGTGCTGCTGCGCCGTGCAGAAAGCTCAGCGGAGTGAGTAGCACGAGCGCGAAGGATGCCGTAGCGCGTAAGACCGGCCTGGACCAGCGAAACATGTTTTCATTCTAGCGGAAAACGGTGAATTGGGTTCAAGGAGCCGCGCGAGTCCAGATTCAGTTCATCGGGACTGCGGATTGGTGCTGCTTGGTGGAACCAAATGCAGCTCTAGCGCAGGGGTTCGTGTGGAGTTGGGATAAAGATTGCGAACGTTCTCTGATGAACGGGTTGGTTGCGCTCGAAAGGTTACTTGTTGCAGCCAGAAGCCGCCCTGGACCCGCACGGATGTCTCCTGCTGCATCGTGAAGCGAAGTTGCGACTCAGCACGAACGCGAAGCCATTCGCCGGGCTTGAGCGTCAGAATCGAGTCTGGGCGTTCGGACGCACCGTATAGGGAGAGCATCGCCAGGGGATTCGCTCCCAACGGCGAAGCTGGGTCTTCTGGACGGACCACTAGCGTCATGCTTAAATAAACAAACTCCGTCAATGGGTCGGTCGGCTGCAGGTCAGATAGATGCGGGAAGACCGGCACATCGATTGGAACAGTTCCGGTATTCAAGACCCTAAATTCGGTACGAAGAGAGTTCTCAGGAGACGCTTCCGAAGGCGCAACACTGAGGAGATAAACACCCAGGGCGTGAGGGTCGCGGACGTCGGGCGCGCCGTCTCCCACGGAAGCGCCGGCGGAGTATCCGGCAATGGCGCAACCCTTTTCGGTGCACTGAGCCGGAGGCGGAGGCGGATAACGTAGCGTGGTTCGCTGCTTTATGCCGAGAAGATCAACGTAGCGCACTTCCTGAGAGCGGGCAGCGGTAGCGCAGGAGAGAAGCAGAAACCAGGCACAGAGCGCGAGCCGCATGGGCACCTCGAGACGACTATTCCACGGTGACGGATTTAGCCAGATTGCGCGGCTGGTCTACGTCGCAACCGCGACGCACGGCGATGTGATAGGCGAGGAGCTGGAGCGGAATGATTTCCAGCATGGGCGCGAGAATTTCCAGCGTGGGCGGCAGTTCGATGATGTGATCGGAAGCTTCGCGAGCGAGATGATCGTTCTCTGACGCGATGCAGATGACGATGCCGTCGCGAGCTTTCACTTCCTTGATATTCGAGACGCTCTTTTCGTAGCGGGTGACAGACTCCGGATCGGAATCGTCGCGAGTAGCGAGAACGACGACCGGGAGATTCTCGTCGATAAGAGCGTTGGGGCCGTGCTTCATTTCGCCAGCCGGGTAACCTTCGGCGTGAATGTAAGAAATTTCCTTGAGCTTGAGCGCCCCTTCGAGCGCGATGGGATAGTGAATGCCGCGGCCAAGATAGAGAAAATCGGTGTAGCGGAAAAACTGGCGCGCGAGATTTTCGTAATAGCCGGAGTCTTCGGCTTGCAACACCATCTCCATTTTGTGCGGAATGCGCGTGAATTCTTGCATTAGCGTCTGCGCGGCGGCCGGAGCGAGTTTTCCGCGAAGCTGGCCGAGATGCGAAGCGAGAAGGAGTAAGGCGGTGAGCTGCGAAGTGAAAGCCTTGGTGGAGGCCACGCCAATTTCGGGGCCGGCGTGGGTGATGATGCTGCCGGCGGCTTCGCGCGTAATCATCGAGCCCATCACGTTGCAAATGGCGAGAGTCGGCGAGCCTTTGAGTTTGGATTCACGCTGCGCGGCGAGGGTGTCGGCGGTTTCGCCGGATTGGCTAATGCAAATGGTCAGAGTCTTCGGGTCAAGGATTGGGTCGCGGTAACGGAATTCGCTGCCGTAGTCCACTTCAGCCGGCAGGCGCGCCAGGCGCTCGATCATGAATTTTCCGGCGAGACCCGCGTGCCAACTCGTACCGCAGGCGACGATCCGCACCTGCTGGAACTCGCGGAACTGTTGTTCGGTGATCTGCATTTCGTCGAGAAAGATCTTTCCGGTGTCCTGCGAAATGCGGCCGAGGAGCGTGTCGCGGACGGCGCGGGGCTGCTCAAAAATTTCTTTCTGCATGAAATGCTTGTAGCCGCCCTTTTCCGCCATGATGGGGTCCCAGGCGACGGTTTGCGCGGGGCGATGGACGGGCTTGCCGTCGTGGTCCATCACGCAGACACCTTTTTGCGTCAGGACGGCGATGTCGCCGTCGGCGAGGAAGAAGATTTGTCGCGTGTGTTCGAGCAACGCGGGAATATCGCTGGCGACGAAAAATTCGCCTTGGCCGAGGCCGATGACACTCGGTGGGCCGATGCGCGCGGCGACGATTTTGTGTGGGTCGCGAGCCGAAAGGAAAACGAGGGAATAGATACCGCGTAGTTCGCGCAACGACTTGCGAACAGCTTCTTCCAGTGGCACGCCGCCCTGGGAATTTTTCTCGACCAGATGTGAAACAACTTCGGTATCTGTTTCGGTGACGAACTTGTGGCCTTCGCGCTGGAGCTGCTCTTTGAGTTCAAGATAGTTTTCGATGATGCCATTGTGAACGACGACGATTTCGCCGGTGCAGTCGCGATGCGGGTGGGCGTTTTCTTCCGTGGGACGGCCATGGGTGGCCCAGCGAGTGTGGCCGATGCCGTAGGTCCCCTCGATCGGCGACTTCTGGATGACTTCTTCAAGATTGCGCAGCTTGCCGGGGGCGCGGCGCACTTCGAGTTTGCCGGCGGCGGTGACTACTGCAATGCCGGCGGAGTCGTAGCCGCGATATTCGAGCTTTCTTAAGCCTTCGATGATGACGGGCACCACTTTCTTAGGCCCGATATAACCGACAATTCCGCACATGCGGCGCGTCTCCTAGGATGGCGTTTTTCAAGAGTAGCATGGAGTGGCAAAGGGAATGGGCTGCTGGGCTGGCTTGTTGCGCAGGTTAAAACGGCGCGGGGGCGAGTTCGTACGAGGTCAGTTTGCCGTTCGGATCGAAGTGGAAGGTAGCGTAGGCCGCGGCGGGTTCCAATGTACCGGGATCAACGTGGCGGACCAAGGCGCGGACGGTGGTTTTGTCGGCGACAGCTTCTAGTTCATAGCCTCGGGACTTGAGGAAATACTCCACGCGGCCGCGGGTGGTGCCGGCTGGTAAATTCGAGTTAAGAAGTGCATCGATTGTCCGGAGGCGCGGGTCAAACGTGTGGCGGTTGTGGCTGCAGCCGGAAAACAGCAATCCGACCACGACTAAAAACAAATGTGCTGCGACGGAAGGACGAAGCGACAGAAATCTTCTCGGCTGCTTTGGGCGCTGGTTAGCGGCGGCCACGGCAAGAGAAAGCATGCGTCGAGCGACTAGTCCACGATTTCGAAGCGCGATTCCTCGATGACCGGATTGGTGAGGACTTCGTTCGAAATGCGCTGAACCTGTTTTTCGGCTTCGTCACGCGAGAGACCTTCGACGTTCAGCACGAAAAATTTTCCCTGGCGAACGTCTTTCACGGATTCATAGCCCAGGCCGGAGAGAGCGTGTTGAATGGTTTGTCCTTGCGGATCGAGAACGGTGCGCTTCGGCATCACCCAAACGTGTGCTTTCATGCGCCAAGTATAGCATTGCGTGCTGGATGAAACGCGTGGTCGAAGCTCATTTGGGTGAGGTGGAGGAGTTCGGATTCGGAGAGGCCCATGCGTGCGGCGTTTTGGTATTCGTTGTGAAGCGTGGTGTGAAACATGGCGGGATCGTCGGTGGAGAGGACGACCGGGATGCCGTGGCGGAGGAGTTGCGGAAGCGGATGTTTTTCAATCGCTGGGGGCACCGAGCCATCGATTACGGCGCTCGAGTCGCTCGCCTGCAAGTGTTTGAAAAGGGCGCCGGTGCAGAGATTGCTTTGCGGGCAGACTTCGAGGGGAATGCGGCGGTCGGCGAGGAGATCCATGAGCGCGGGATCTTGGGCGGCGGCTATGCCATGGCCGATCCGTTCAACGTGGAGAAGTTCGACAGCTTCGCGGATTTTTTCCGGACCGCCGACTTCGCCGGCGTGGATAAGCAGGTGCAAGCCGTTTGCAGCAGCTTGTTCGTAGACGGAACGAAATTCGTGGGTGGCGACGCTGAGTTCGTCTCCGCCGATGCCGAAGGCGACAATTTTCTCGGAGGCGCATCGCTTGGCGACATCCACAACCTCCATCGCTGGGCCAGGCCCGAACTGACGCACGGCATCGAAGATCCAGTTGAGGCGCAGGCCGCGCCTTTCGAATGGCTCAGTGGCTTGGAGGATCGCTTCGAAATTGGCTTCCGGCCGTTGCTTGCGCAGCAGCATGATGCCGACCGAGAGAGTCACTTCTGCATAGACAACGTTTTGGGTGAGGAGATGTTCGGCTAGGTCGTGCGCGATTAGCGCAAAATCGCGCGGCTCGCGCAGAAACGACGTGACCCACTTGAAGGCGTCGATGAAGCCAAGAAAATCGGTGTAGGAATACCGCTGACGAACTTCTTCTTCAGTGAGTTCAACCCCATGTTGCGCCGTGAGCGCGCAAACCGTCGAGGGCTGAATCGAGCCCTCGAGATGCAGGTGCAGCTCGGCTTTTGGTAAGGCGGCGATGCTTGCTGGAAGGATCGAACTATTCATTTCCTTAGAAGTTCTGCCCGTCTCAATGCGGAAGGTTGGGCTTACCGGCATTAACCCAGGCGGTCAGCCAGTAAGAGCCAACGTCGGTGGACGCTTCGGAAAGCTGGCGAATCAAGATGGCCGCGGACTGGTTGTAAAAACGGTCGAAGTATTCATCGTTGTAGGCGTACGTCTTCCCGGCCTGATACGCGGTGCGGTCGGCGAGCAGAACGGGTTCGAGCCAGCTGTGCGAAGCGAGGCACACGTCGAAGGCGTGATCGGTGGGGTCGTTGATGTAAGCTGCGTCATTCGGGCGCATGGGAAAGAATGAGGAGTAGCGGTCGATCAGCGCGGTGCCGAAGCGCTCGTTAACGCCGAGTTGTGCGGTGAGATGGCCGTCGAAATTTTCGGTCGTGTTGAACGGATCGTGCGCATCAGCGACGTAGCTGGCGAGCAGTGCCGCGTCGGTCTTGGCTTCGTCCCAGCGGCCAGATTTCATATCTTCGGTAAGGCGCACGCTGTACACGCCGATTTCCCACGGAAGTACGCCATTGGCCTGCACCTTGGACTTGCCGTATCTCTCAAGAGCGGCCTTGTAGCTATGCGGCAGAGCCTCGAAAGGGAACCGGCCGTACCTGTCTAGATAGAGATAGCTGTTGCGTTTTTCCAAAGGAGTCTTGGCGGAAAGCTCGATGGGATCGTTGACGTGTTCGAGCAAGAAATTACGGTTGCTTTCAAAGTAGTAGCGGATGTCCTGCGGGAGCGTGTCGATGGCCTGATTGACGACGAGCTTGTGCGCGGCGCGGCCCCAGGCAAAAACAAAGCGTGGCCAGAGAAGAAGCACCGCGACAAGTACGCCGGCAAGAAGCGCGAAAAGGGTTGCGGACTGCGTGGAGAGGTGTCTGATGGCGCCGGTGCGCATGGGCGGCTTCCAGTTTAACCGTTTTCCGAGTGCCTGACAGTGCTGCGCTTGCGGCTGTACAGAAAATAGATGACCAAGCCAATGGCGAGCCAGCTCAGGAAGCGAATCCACGTGATCACCGTCAAGCCGGTCATCAGGCCGCCGCACAGCACGATGGAAATAATCGGGAACAAGGGCACCAGAGGAACGCGGAAGCCGCGCGGGCGGTCCGGCTGTCTGCGGCGCAGAATCATCACGCCGAGCGATACGAGCACGAACGCGAAAAGCGTGCCGATGTTCGACAGGTCGGCCACGTCGCTCACCGCAAAAATGCCAGCCGGAATGCCGACTGCGAATCCGGCAACCCACGTGGAAAGGTGCGGCGTCTTGTACTTAGGATGAACCGCCGCAAACATTTTCGGGAACAGGCAATCGCGAGACATTGCATACCAGATGCGGGCCTGGCCGTATTGAAAAACAAGCAGGGAAGAGATCATGCCCATCAACGCACCGACGATGATCACCGATTGTGCGAAGCGACTGGCGCCGAGGGCGTGTAAAGCAAATGCCACTGGAGCTTCAGCAGCGTCGCCGGAGACGAATGTGGTGTACTTCATCATGCCCAGCAGCACGATAGAAACTCCGACGTACAAGATCGTGCAGACGATGAGCGAGAGAATGATGCCGATCGGCAGGTCACGCTGCGGATTCTTAGATTCCTCGGCGGCGGTAGAAACCGAATCGAAGCCGATGTACGTGAAAAACACAATAGCGCCGCCGGTAACGATGCCGCCGAAACCGGAAGGAGCGAAAGGTTTCCAGTTGGCGGGGTGAATGAGCATTCCCCCGATGACTAGGAAAAGCAGAATGGCGCCAATCTTGATGGCGACCATGACGTTGTTGGCTTCGGCGGATTCGCGAATGCCGCGCACCAGCAGCGCCGTCAAAATGAAAATGATCAAAAAGCCCGGAATATTGAAGTAAGCGCCGGTCCAATGGCCGGATTCCCAGACGGGAGTGGACCATTTGTCGGAAAGATTGAGGCCGAACGATGCCAACTGCGCCTTGGCGTACGCGCTGAAACTGATCGCCACGGCCACGTTGCTCACGACATATTCGAGGATCAAATCCCAGCCAATGATCCAGGCGAAAATCTCGCCAAGCGTGGCGTAGGAATAGGTGTAGGCACTCCCGGCAATGGGAATCATCGAAGCCAATTCTGCGTAACAGAGACCGGCGAAGCTGCACGCAATCGCTACCAGAATGAACGAGACGGCGATGGACGGGCCGGCGGGCGGGCGCCCGTGCATCAGCACGCTGGCGGTGCCACCGCCGCGCAGTAGGTTGACGAGCAAATCGAGCACTTGGGCGTGCAAAATCGAGGGTGCCTGGAAGTATTCGCCGGCTGCCGCGGTGCCGGTGAGGACGAAAATGCCCGAACCGATGATGGCGCCGATGCCGAGCGCGGTCAGGCTGACCCAGCCCAGCGTTTTCTTTAATCGTCTTTCGGGATTTTCAGCGTCGGCGATGAGCTGGTCGATGCTCTTGCACCGCAGGAGTTGTGATCCCACTCATGCTCTCCGATCGCGTCCGCCGGAGCGGCAAGCTCTCCCAGCGACTTGGCAAAACTGAAATGGTTTGGCTGCCGGCTCAATTTACCTTGAGAAGCCGGGTTTCGCAAGAAAGCCAATCGTCTATGCCTTGGCTGCAGATGACCCGCCAACTTACATCCGCGAAATTGCAGTAAGGATTGCAGCTATAGCTTCCCGCATCCTTTGAGCTGAATCCACGGGGAGTGTCCTCGGTTGCAGGCCTCTGAGGACTCTGGCGATTCCATCCGAACCAGCGCGTTCGATGACTTGTTGGCTCGGCCCGATAGGTTCGACGGAAAAGTGTCCCGTCGGAACCAGCGCGGGCGATTGTACGAAGTTGCATTTTAAGTAGAACAACGCCAACTTCACGTCCGTCGGCGGGACGATGTCCAACGTTCGCGGGCCCAAATCCATCGGACCACTGACGAGAATATATACGCGTGGGATTTTGTCTTGTGCGGCTTCGCTAAGCCGGCGTGTCATTTCCTCGCGCAAGAAATCTCCGAGATGCTCCTCCTGCCGCAGATCGTCGACGTTGACCGAGATCGCAGAATTTGTTGACAACGCTTCTTTCAAATTCGTCCATCCCACCAGGCCTTCGTGAATATTCATCTGATCGAAAATTACGCTGCGGCGCGTGAAATCAAGCGCCGAGGCGCTCAGCGAACCATTCTCTAGGTCGAGTTGCGCGAAGCTTTTTAGAATGGGCAAGAACACGCCAAGGCGTTGATTGTAGAGCTTGGGTTTGCGGCGCTCGCTGGGGTAGGGAGTTAAATTTATGAGCAGCTCCAAGCGTATCGGCTGCGCTGATTTCACCGGCAGATGCAGGCGCCCTTCGACGTGCGGCAGCCAGAATTCGTCCAGCCCCTCAGGTTGCGGGTCGCCGAATTCGACCAGCGGCAAATAGCACCAGGCTTCGGGCAGCGGGTCATGCCGCAGCGGCTCGACGTGAATCTTCTGTACGGTCAAACTGTGCGGCTCACGGCCACTGTAGAAGAACGCCACCATCGCCCGGTAGTCGCCGGGCAGCAGGAAAACCTGCCAGGAGAAGATCACCATGGACTCGCGCATGGCGGGTTGCGCGTCTCTCAGATCCTTTTCGACAAAATTCCGGTAAGTACGGCCCTGCGCATCGGTGACTTCGACTAGAGCAGTGGCCTGGCCCTCGCAGCAGCGCTTCACCAGCTCTTTGCCGTCGACTTGCACTTCGATCTCCGCAGCGATTCGCTGATGAAGCGTGAGTTTTGGCGGAATAATGCGGACATGCCAAGGTAGCTCTGTCTTGGGTCCCTCTGTGGCCCATTTCTGAAAGGGAACCGCGGCGAAGTGCTTTTCAACCGATGCGTCTTGTGCCGACGCCGACCGGCCGAACAGCAAGATAGCGAGCAATGCGACCAGAGTCGCGGCGCCGGATCGCAGGACACGTCCGCGGTTCATTCTGCAGGAAACTCGAAACATGGGACCGAGGCGAGCGTATCACGCGGCGTGCGGCGACTAAACCTGTTCGAGTTGGGCGTAGCGCTCGATGAATTTCTTGGTGCCGCGGCCGGGAAAGCTGACCGACAATCGGCGGTCCTCTTCATCGCCTTCAACCCCGACAATAGTGCCGACACCATAGTCGGGGTGACGCACTTTGCGGCCGAGCATGGGGTCGGCACTGCCGCCCTTTCTGGCGCGTGCGAAAGAGAAATCGGGTCCGGAGCTGCGGGAAGCTCGGGCTGCGGCGGGTTTAGGTGCCTGCAGCTTGGCAGGAGCCTGGCCGCGGACACGGCGGAGAAATTCGTCGGCGGAGTAAGAGTATTCGGGATCGGGTTCGTAACGGCGAGTTTCGCCCAGTTCGGCAAGGGAGCCGCGAGCGGTCTCCACCAGTTCAGCAGGAATCTCTGCTAGAAAACGCGACGGCAGAGAGGCGCGCATCTGCTGTTCATTGCCGAAAATGCGACGGTACAGCGCGCGGGAAAGTGTGAGCGAGTTCCGGGCGCGGGTCATGCCCACATAAACGAGCCTGCGCTCTTCTTCGATGCCTTTTTCTTCGTTTAGCGAACGGCTGTGCGGGCAGATGCCCTCTTCGAGGCCGGTAAGAAAAACATGGTCGAATTCGAGGCCTTTGGTGCTGTGCAGCGTGATCAGCGTAACGCCGGGCTTGTCCTCAAAAGAATCGGCGTCGGAGATAAGCGCCGCGGCATCGAGAAAGTCGGTGAAGGATTCGCCGGCTTCCATTGATTCGGCGATGGCGCGCGTTAGCTCTTCGAGATTTTCCATCCGCGCGACATCGTCCGGGGTGTTGCGATCTTTAAGCATGTCCATGTAGCCCGATTCGTCGAGGACCGCGCGCAGGAAATCGGCGGGTTCTTTTTCTTTTAGTGCGTATTGCAGCTTCAGGATTAAGTCCTGAAAGCTCCGCAGCGGCGTGACAGCCCGGGCACCGGCAGCGCCGGAGATGAACTTGTCGATGGCGTTCCAGACCGGCGTGTTGTCATTGCGCGCCGTTTCGCGTAAGGCGTCCACCGTGGTTTTGCCGATGCCGCGCGGAGGTAAATTCAGGACGCGAAGCAACGAAATGTCGTCCTCGGGATGCATCGCCAGCCGCACGTAGGCCAGGGCGTCCTTTATTTCGGCGCGGTTATAAAAGCTGAAGCCGCCGACCAGCTTGTAACGCAAGCCACGGCGGCGAAATACTTCTTCGAACGCGCGCGATTGAAAGTTCGTGCGGTACTCGACGGCGCAAGTCTGCGCGGAATCGTCGAAAAGGATGCGCTCGAGTTCGCCGGCCACGAATTCCGCTTCGGCTTGCGCATCGCGAGCTTCGAAGTAACGCAAATTCGCGCCGGAGCCTTTCGTCGCGCTCAGGGACTTGCCGAGCCGCTCGGGATTGTTTGCGACCACGGCGCCCGCGGCGTCCAGAATTTTCTGCGTGGAGCGGTAGTTGCGCTCGAGTTTGATGACTTTGGCGTTGGGAAAATCGCGCGAAAAGCTCAGCAGGATGGAAACGTCCGCGCCGCGCCAGCGATAAATAGATTGATCTTCATCGCCGACCACGCAGACGTTCTTATGCTGCGGATTGACCAGCAGCCGCAGGAGATCGTATTGCACGCGGTTGGTGTCCTGGTATTCGTCTACATGAATGTACTGGAAGCGGTTTTGCCACTTTTCGCGGACTTGCGCGTTGTCGCGAAGCAGGCGCATCGTGCGCAGCAGCAAATCGTCGAAGTCGAGCGCGTTGGATTGGTGGAGCAGTGTTTCGTAGCCGGCGTAGATGTTCGCGACGTTGCGCGCGTCTTTATCGATGGCTTCGCCACGCAGCATTTCGGGCGTTTTGGCGTGATTCTTCGCGTAGCTGATCCGACTCAGCACGTTGCGCGGCGTCAGCGCATCGTCATCGATGGCCAGCTTCGCCATCACCAGCTTGACCGCCGAGGTCTGGTCGTCGTCATCGTAAATCGCGAAATCGCGCGGCAAACCCGCCGCCGGAGCTTCGCGGCGCAACAAGCGCGCACAAAGAGAGTGAAAGGTAGACAGCCAGGGCTTGGCAGGCGGCACAGCGGCTCGCAGCAAGAGATCGCTCACACGATTTTGCATTTCCTCCGCTGCTTTGTTGGTGAACGTGACCGCGAGGATGGAGTCGGCGGATACGCCCTTCGTGATGAGATTGGCCATGCGGAACGTAATCGCACGAGTTTTCCCCGTGCCGGCACCGGCGAGAATCAGCACAGGACCTTCCGTAGTTTCGGCGGCTTGACGCTGTTCTGGATTTAGTTCGTCGAGAAGATTTTGCATTGGTCTGGAACGGGCCGTTGTAGAGACTGCCTTGCGATGGTAAACGACCGCGCGCAGCGGCGCAAACCGATGAAAAAAGATTTACACAGGCGTTCTACCGAATTGCGCGAAGAAACGCGCGTGTCGCGCGGCTAGCGGCTCAAATCGATCTCGAAGTAGAGCAGCGGATGATTCTTCTCCAGCGCGCGTATATCCGGAATGTACAAGTGCGCGGTGTTCAGCAGATCATTCTGGAACTGCAGGTCAAAATAGAGCAGTCCTTCCACGGAATGATGCGGCGCCACGATGCTCGAGTTCACGCCCGCATCGGCCGCCGCTCTCTGAAACTCTGTCCATTTTTTGTCGCGGCCTACTTTGGGTCCTCCGCTAGGAATCGGTAAAGGCAGCTTGCGCGTTTTCGTTGGGTCTTTTTTGCCATTGTCGGACATTACGTCGGCGACGTCATCAGCGGTCATCGGGTGCAGGGCTTGGCGGTTGTCCTCATCCAGCGTCACGTTGAGGCGAATCTGCTCCAAATCGACTTTCATGCTATCGTCGGAATCATTGCGAAAGACGGTGTTAATCGCGACGATTCCCGCGGCGAACGGCGTTTTTTTGGGGAACTTTGTTTTATACAGACCGGAATCCATCCACGGCTGCGCGGAAATGGTCACTCCTTCATGAGACTCGACGGCCGCTGCTCGCAGAGTGGAGGAAGGCTGCTGGGAGGAAAACGCGCCGATAAATTCGGAACTCCCGAGAAAAAGCGCCGTCGCAAGAAAAGGAACGATGACTAGGGTTCGCCGCGCGACATGGTTTGGCATCGGGATATAATAGTCCTTTCTCATCTGGACGCCTTCGATTCTAGGGGAAAGTGCAGGGTTGCCCGCGGTGGCGTGCGCTTTCGCCGCGGCGCGGAACTATACCGGAGCTGCGTTTGTATTTCATCTACAGCCTTTTGATGGGCCTGGCGGCCCTGCTGCTCACACCGTATTGGCTGCTGCAAGGAATCCGGCACGGCAAATATTTTTCGAACTTAACCCAGCGGCTCGGCTTTTCTTTCCCGACGATCAAGAGGTCGGGCAGTGGAGAGGCCAAGAAGGCCGCTGGAGCGATTTGGATTCATGCGGTTTCTGTCGGCGAGACGCTATCCGCAGTTACGTTGGCACGGCGACTGAAGGAAAAATATCCCGAGCGGCACCTTGTGGTTTCTACGACAACGCTGACCGGCCAGGCCGTGGCGCGTGAGCGAATGGCCTTTGCCGATGCGGTGATTTATTTCCCGCTGGACTGGGCGTTCTGCGTTCGACGTGTGCTCCGCGCTGTACGACCCTCGGTAGTGCTGGTTTTGGAGACTGAAATTTGGCCGAATTTTCTGCGCGAAACGCGGCGAGCCAACGTGCCGGTAATTTTCGTGAGCGGCAGAATATCGGACCGCTCGTTTGCGCGCTTTGAAAGACTGACCGGCATCTTCGGATTCTTCCTGCGGCCGTTCTATCGCGATGCGCTCGGAAACGCCGCTGCGTTTCTGATGCAAAGCGAAAAAGATGCCGAGCGCGTTAAGGCCATGGGCGCCCCATCGGAGCGGGTCCAAGTCAGCGGCAATCTGAAATATGATCTGGAACTGCCGGCGGCCACCCCCCTGGCGACCTGGCTCGAAGGCGCGGCGCGGCGACGAGACCGTTCGCCCGTCATTGTGGCGGGAAGCGTGGTTGCCAACGAAGAGACCCCGGTGTTGATTGCGTTCGGAACTTTGCAAGGGGAGTATTCGAAGGCGTTGTTGGTGTTGGCGCCGCGCAAGCCGGAGTGCTTTGATTCTGCGGCGCAATACATCGAGGACTCTCATAGAAAATTTATCCGGCGCTCGCAGCTGCCCATCGCCAGACCCGCAGGTTCACAAAACGGGTCTGCTCCCGCGGATGTGGCCATCCCAGACGATGTAACCGTGATTCTGCTGGACAGCATCGGCGAATTGGCTTCGCTCTATCGCGTTGCCGATGGAGCTTTTGTTGGCGGCTCGTTGGTGGACTCCGGCGGCCACAACATTCTAGAGCCTGCGGCTTTTGGTAAAGTGCCCGTGTTCGGGCCTTCGATGGAAAACTTTGCCGAGATTGCCGCGCGATTCAAAGCGGCAGACGCCGCTGTGCAGGTGGAGAGCCCGGAGGACGCGGGCGTCGCGTGGATCGAATTCATGCGCGACCCGGAGCGAACGAAACGGATGAGCGAAGCGGCGCGCAACTTATTGGCCAGCAGTCGCGGTGCGACGGATCGTGCGATCGCGGAGGTTGCGACGATTCTCGACGGGGCCACTCGCGCTGCGAGAGCGAATGGATGAACGTTCCACCGTTGCTTCGAATCCTGCTGTGGCCGTGCTCTCTGATTTATGGCAGCTATGTGCGGGGCCGCGCGCGACTTTATGATGCTGGCACGCTGCCGCAAAAACGGCTGCGGGGAAAAGTGATTAGTGTGGGTAATTTGACGGTCGGCGGAACCGGCAAGACGCCCATGGTGATCTGGCTAGCGCAAAAATTTCTGAAGGAAGGGAAGCGCGTCGCCGTCTTGAGCCGTGGTTATCGCGGCACCAACGGGACGAGCGATGAAATCGAGTTGATGAAAGCGCGGCTCGGGAATCGCGTGCGATTCGGTGTGGGAAGAGATCGTTTCGCAGAGGGCCGCCGGATCGAGGAACAGAGTCCGGTCGATATCTTTCTTCTCGACGACGGCTTTCAACACCGCCAGTTGGCGCGGGACCTCGATATCGTGATGCTGGATGGTTCGCGTAAGTTACAAAATGAGTGGCTGCTTCCGGCAGGATCACTCCGCGAACCTATATCAGCGTGTCGGCGCGCAGATATTCTCGCGGTGACCCGAAAAACCGAGCGACCTGCAATCGAGGCCGACGATTCTCACAAGTTTTCAATTTTTTATGCGCAAACCTGTTTGCTGGGTTTTCGCCGGTTCGGTGAGGAGCAGCAACTCCACGATGCGAGCGGAATCGGGCCTGGACCATTTTTTGCGTTCTGCGGTATCGGCAATCCAGACGCCTTCTTCGCTGACCTCCTGCACTGGAGAGTGCCCATTGCCGGTAAAAAGCGCTTTCGCGATCATCACCGGTACTCTGCCAAGGATTTGGCTGGTTTGAAAGAGGAGGCGCTGCGAGCCGGTGCGATTGCGTTTGTGGCGACAGAGAAGGACGCCTGTAATATTGCGGATGTGCAGCGGGCAGGACTGCCGATTTACATCGCCGTGATCGATCTAGTGTTGTCATCCGAGAGTGAGTTTGACGTTGCGCTGGCCAGAAAATTGGCGTTGGTCAGCGACGCCGCAGGAGCAAGCGCTTGAAGTTGCTGGTTCGCGCAACGAATTGGGTGGGCGACGCGATCATGGCCTTGCCGGCCCTTCGCGCCGTGCGAAAGCGTTTTGCCGATGCGCACATCACCATTCTTGCCAAACCGTACGTTGCGGAGATTTATCGCGACCAGGGTATTTGCGACGATCAAATCCTCGTCGGCGAGGCCAAGAATTTGGCCTCCGGGCTACGCACAAGAGATTTTGACGTGGCCCTGCTGCTGCAGAATGCGTTCGAAGCAGCGTGGCTTGCTTGGCGCGCTGGCATTCCGGAGCGTATCGGCTACGCCCGCGATGGGCGCAGCCCGCTCCTCACGCGAGCGGTCAAAGTTCCCAAATCCGGAGAAATTCCGGCGCATGAGCAGTTTTACTACCTTGAACTGCTCCGGCGCATCGGCTGGATCGATTCATTGGCGAGCGAGGAGTTAGTCCGCTTGCACGTGCCCGAAGAAAAATGCGAGCGGGCCGGTCTGTTTTTGCTCAAACAAGGAGCCGAAGCTGGCAAACTACGCATCGCGATCGGCGCCGGAGCATCCTATGGCTCGGCAAAATGCTGGCCGCCGGAGCGCTTCGCGGAACTCGCCAATCGTCTGCAAACGCAAATGGACGCGGATGTGATCTTGTTCGGCACTGCAAGCGAAGCCGCGGTCTCCGCTGCGATCAAAGTGGACATGCGGCGCCCGCCGATCGACTTGACCGGCAAAACGTCGATCGACGATTTACCCGCGCTGCTGGCGGAATGCGATCTCTTCGTCGGCAACGATTCCGGCGCAATGCACGTCGCCGCCGCAGTTGGCCTTCCCGTAGTCGCAATTTTCGGTCCGACCGATCCTTTCGGCACCGCGCCCGTCACGCCGCGATGCAGCATCGTGCAGGACAAGCCGTACTGCAGCCCGTGTTTTCTGCGCCGCTGCCCCACAGATCATCGCTGTATGAAGGGTGTCACTCCGGATATGGTAGAAGCCGCCGCAAGGCATTGGATCGCTTCCTTGGAGGTGCGGCCTGCCTGATATGCGCCAACCCCGCCCTGGCGTCTTTCTCGATCGCGACGGCACGATTTGCGAAGAAGTGGGCTACCTAAATCACCTAAACCGCTTTCGGCTGCTGCCCGGTGCCGCCGAAGCGATCCGCCGCTTGAACGAAGCCGGCTATCCCGTCGTCGTAGTCACCAATCAATCGGGCGTCGCGAAGGGGTACTTTCCTGAGTCGCTGGTGCACACTGTACATGAACTGATGCTGCAGCGACTCGCAGATGCGCGTGCGCGGCTGGACGGCATATATTACTGTCCGCATGCCGCGCCAGTGGAATGCGAATGCCGCAAGCCGCGCACCGGCATGCTGCTGCAAGCGGCGAGCGAGCATGCGATCGATTTGGCTCGTTCGTTCGTCGTTGGCGATCGTTATGGCGACATCGAACTGGCCGAGCGCGCCGGCGCTGCCAGCATCTTGGTGCGAACCGGGTATGGCGAAGGCGAATATCTCTGGAACTCGCCGAAATGGAAATTGCAGCCGGATTTTGTGGCTGCTGATCTGAGCGACGCAGTCCAGTGGATTCTGAGGAGCAAATGAAGCGCGCGAAAAAAGCTAGTCCGGCGCCGGGATCTGTGGATCTGATGGCCCTCGCGGAATGTGTCGAACAGTTTTCGTCGCGAACCGTCGTTCTTTTCGGCGATTTCATCGCCGACGAATATCAGTTCGGCGACATTTCGCGCGTTTCGCGGGAAGCTCCGGTTTTGATTTTGCGGCATCGTGAAACAAAACTCGTGCCGGGTGGCGGCGCCAACGCCGCCAACAATTTTGTCGCCCTCGGCGCGCGAGTGCTGCCGGTGACCGCCATCGGCGACGATCCCGCGGGCCACGCGCTACGCGATTATTTTCGCGAAATGCGCGTGGACGTTTCCGGGATGGTCCCCGTGAAAGGCTGGACCACGCCCACCAAAACACGTTTTTTGGCGGGATGGGCACACACCGTCGGCCAGCAGGTGTTGCGAGTGGATCATGAGCCGCAATCCTCTTTGCCGGATGCTGCACGGCGAAAGCTTGCAGAAAAACTTGCGGGGAAGCTACGATCCGCGCATGTGCTCGCAGTGTCCGACTATGGATTCGGGGTCGCCAACCCGGAGGCCGTACGCAACGCCAGAAGACGACTCAAGAAAGGCGTTCCCGTAACCCTGGACGCGCGTCACAGCCTCCACGATTACGCCCAATCGCAGATCACTTCTGCCACGCCGAATGAAGCCGAGTTGGAAGCGCAACACCACGTCTCGATCGGCCAGGATGTGCAAGCACTGGAACGCTGCGGCGACGCGACGCTGATGCACATGAAGCTGCGCGCGCTGCTGGTTACACGCGGGCGCGACGGCATGGCCCTGTTCGAAGCCGGTAAGCCATTCGCACAGATTCCGGTGCACGGCAGCCATCAAGCGGTTGACGTCACCGGCGCCGGCGACACGGTCTTGGCGGCGTACACTCTGGCGCTCGCCTGCGGTGCTTCTCCGTTCGAAGCGGCGCATATCGCCAACATTGCCGGCGGTCTGGTGGTGATGAAGCGCGGCACGGCCACGGTCTCGCGCAATGAATTGCTCGAAGCGATTCGTCAAGAAGCCGCCGGAGCAGCTTCCTGAGATGCGCGGTGCAGCATCCAAAATCTTTTCTCGGACCGCGTTGCGAGAGAAGCTGACAGAGCACCGGCAGCGCGGCCAGCGCATTGTTTTCGCCAACGGCTGCTTCGATATTCTGCACGTGGGTCACGTTCGCTACCTCGAGGGGGCATGTCAGGAGGGCGATCTGCTGGTGGTCGCTGTGAACGATGATTCCAGTGTTGGCGATCTGAAAGGGCCGGGGAGGCCGGTGCTGGACGAACGCGCTCGTGCCGAGTTGGTCGGCGCTCTCCGCTCCGTCGATTTTGTCGTGCTCTTCCACGAGCCGAACGTCGAAGCGTTGCTCGAAGAGCTTCGCCCGGATGTTCACGCCAAAGGCACGGACTACACGGCCGAGACCGTTCCGGAACGTGAGACGGCGGCACGCCTCGGTATTCGCGTGGCGATTGTCGGCGACCCCAAGGACCACTCCACACGCGAACTGCTGCAAACAGTTCGCAAGGCGCCGCATGCCTGAGCCGCGCTTTCTGGTGCTGCGGCTTGGTTCACTGGGCGATATTGTGCACACGTTTCCTGCTGTTGCCGGCTTACGCGAGACATATCCCAGTGCGGAAATCGTCTGGCTTACCCATCCGCGTTGGGAACTGCTGGTGAGAAGCAGCGGCTTGGTCTCTGCAATCTGGCCCACAGACCCGAGGCAGACGCCTTCCTTGCGAAAGGCAGTTCGTGACATTCGCGCAACCCGCTGGGACGCGGCGATTGACTATCAAGGACTCTGGAAATCGGCAGGTCTCGCATTTTTCGGCGGCATCAAGAAGCGAATCGGCTTTTCGTCGGCAACCATTCGCGAATTTGGCGTGCCGATTTTGTATACCGATCGCGTTCACTGCGTGACGACTCACATTGCCGACCAGAATGGCGAATTGTCTTCGCGAGCCGGTGCGCGCAACGGCGTTGCGCCTTTCAGCTTGACTATTCCCGAAGAAGCTTGCCGCATCGTTCACGACTATCTGCAGGCGGAGAAATTGGAACGCTACATCGTGCTGAGCCCCGGAGGCGGCTGGCGCTCGAAATGCTGGCCTGCGGAACGCTTCGGCCAGCTTTGCCAACAGATTCGCGATCGGCTCAACCTGCGCTGTGTGGTGAACTACGGGCCCGGCGAAGACGATTTGGCTTCCGCGGTTCGAGAAGCGAGTGGTGTTGCGGAGCCTTTACTCTACAACGGAGCCCTCGGTCCGCTCATGGCGTTGCTGCGAAATGCTGCTTGCATCGTGGGTGGCGACACCGGACCCTTACATCTGGCCATTGCGCTGGGCACGCCGGCGGTCGCCCTTTTCGGTCCTACCGATCCCGCGCGTAACGGCCCCTATCGCACCAGCGACATCGTGCTGCGCGCGCCGGATGCCGTGCGTACCCACAGCCGCGTGAATGAGACGCATCCTTCGATGCTGCGCATCCAAGTGGCAGAAGTTTTCGATGCAGTGCTTCGGCGTTTGGGAGTCGCTGCGTGAGCGGCGCGGGAGCGTTTTTTGCGCGCTGGCGTGTGCGCCTGGGCTATCCCCTGGCCATTTTGGTGTTGTGGTTGGCGCGGCCCACTCCTGAAAGCATTCTTTGGGCGATTCCGGTTGGACTGCTGGGCTTGCTGATCCGCGCCGCCGCCGCAGGCTACCTGCACAAACAAGAAGTTCTGACCACCAGCGGCCCGTACGCGTACACGCGCAATCCTCTGTATTTCGGCAGCGCGATTCTTACCGTCGCAGCTGCCATCGCCACTCGCTCCTGGATTGCCGCAGCGATTCTCATCTTGTACTTTGCGCTGTTTTATTCCGTGGTTATGCGTCGCGAGGAGGAAGAACTTCGCGCACATCATGGCGCAGCGTTTGACGAATACGCCCGCCGTGTCCCGCTGTTTTTTCCCAGGCTCGCACGAGGTCCGTCTTCGTCCGGCTCGTTTTCGTTCGCGCAATATAAGAAAAATCGCGAATATCGCGCCGCGATCGGTTTCTTAGTGCTGCTGGTTGCGTTGCTGATCCTGTGGAAAGTGCGCCAGCCAGTTGCCTGAATCCTTGGACGTCTCAGCGCAGGGCACAAAACAACTGAACTCCAGCCGCGTTCCATCCGTCAGTACATGTATCGCTCCGTCGCGATCCGTTCGCAGCACGCGCACACCTGCCGTCTCCAATCGCGAAAGCAACTCAGGATTCGGGTGCCCGTAAGGATTGTCTTCGCCCGCGCTGATGATGGCGATCTCCGGGTGTACCGCAGCTAGAAACTCGGAAGTCGTCGAGTTCTTGCTGCCGTGGTGCCCGACTTTGAGAACATCGGCGTGCAGCGAAGCTTCCGGCGTCTCCGCCAGCAACGATTTTTCGGCTTGCTTTTCCAGGTCGCCCGGAAGCAGCAGCGCTAGCTCGCCGAATTTTAGCCGCATCACCAGAGAATCGTTGTTCTGCGGCGAGCGATCCAGTTCCGAGGCACTCTCCGGCCAGAGGAATCGTGCTTCGACCCCATCAAAGGAAAAGGGCGCGCCGCGAACCTCGCGCACAATCGGAATCTTCTTCCCGATAGCAATCCGCTCGAGCTTGGCCAGCGCCTGCGACGCTACCTCGCGACCAATCCATAGCTTCCCGACACGAAAGTTTTCCAAAACTGCTGCCAAGCCGCCAATATGATCCTGGTGCGCGTGCGTCAATGCCACGACGTCCAGCTTCTGAAAGCCGCGTGACCAAAGATACGGCGAAACGGCTTCCTCACCCGGATCGGCGCCGCCGCGTTCCTCGTGCCTCGCAAAACCCGTGAAGCCGCCACCGCCATCCACTAGCAGAGTTCGGCCGTGTGGCGAGATCACCAGCAGCGAATCGCCTTGGCCGACGTCGAGGACGGTCAACTCGAGTTTTCCAGCAGACCAGTGCGGAGAAAAAGGAAAGAGCGCGATGGCCAGCGCGCCTGCTACCGTGATCGTTGCACCCGCGCGCCACAACCAGCCGCGCCACAATCTGCTTACGCGCACGCTGCAGCAGAGCAACAGCAGCGCGACAAAGAAGATCATGACAAGCCAACTGGGCGGACCGGGGATGCGGTAGCTCCAGCGCGGCAAATGTGCGAACCACCCCACGACCCGCAGCAGCACAAGCACTAACCAGCTGAGAGGTGCCGCGAGGAATCTTGCAGAGCCCGTGTGCAGCAGCCCGCTTCCCAACGTCAAAAACCCCAGCGGCACAACCAGTCCCATGAGCGGAACGGCTAGGAGATTTACGGCCGGTGCGTCGAGCGTAATGCGATGAAAGTCGCCAGCCATCAAAGGCAGCATCCCCAGCTGCAACACCAGCGTGATCACCAGCAATTCCCACGCGCGAAATGAGACCGTCAATCCGCCTACTACGCCGTCGGCCGTCCAATTGTGGAGTCTTGCCGGAACCTTTGCGCTGACCCAGCGGCACACGCTGCGCAGATCAATGCGAAATTGCGCAGCCTTCGGCTCGTGCGACATGTCTCGCGTCGTATCGCGCCAACCGCGCAGCGCGCGCGCGTAGGGCTGCACCGTTTTGTCCAGCCACGGCAGCGCCAGTCCAGCGATGGAGCCTATCGCCAAAAATGTGAGTTGAAAGCTCGAATCGCGTACGGCCAAAGGATTGGCAACCAACAATACCAGTGCGGCGAGCGCTGCCGAATTGAGCAGGTCCAGCTTCCGAAAGCAAAGCCGCCCAAGCAAAACGATCGCCGTCATCAACGCAGCACGCAACACCGGCGGCCGCTCTTCGACGATGCCGACGTAGGCGAGCAGTAGGCTCAGTGTTGCCAGCGCCGTCCAGAGGGGCGACAATCTAAATCTTCGCCCGAGCCACACCAGAAAGAAAACCAACGCGCCGACGTGCAGGCCCGCCACCACGAGCAAGTGGAACACACCAGTCTTCTGAAAATCCGTGGCTTCGGTGCGTTCGACAAAGCTGCGATCACCTAACAGCATCGCTCGCAATACAGCTGCGACACGCGGCTGCTCTGTAAAGAGCGAATCAAGTTCGTCTCGAAGCCGATGCCGCGCACCGGCAAATAGAACCGCAACGCTCCAGTGTGCTGTACGCTCTCGCTGGAGGAGTTCTGGAGAGCGGAGCGTGCCAATCAGGTGAACACCATGGTCCGCCAGGTACGCTCGCCGGTCGAATGCTCCGTCGTCACGAAATACCTGCGGCTGTTTTGCCTGCACCACGACGGCGACGCAATCCCGGGCGTGCACTTCGGGCGCGATAGCCGTAAATGCGGATTCGTCGCCAGACAATGGGGCGTTCCAATCAATGCGCAGGCCGCCTTGCGCTGGCACCAGCGTGCCTTGGTATTCGACACCGGTCAGCTCGATCTCGTAGCCGTAGCCCCAAGGCAGCCGCGCTGGTTCATCACGCAGCCAACCATGCCACCGCAGCGGCGTCCTTAACTCGACTTTCCGTGCTGCGAGTAGCTGTAGAATGTCATTCGTCGGAAGCGGTTGACTGGCAATTCCTGCGCCGAGCAGTCCCAAGAGGCTCCAGGCGCAAAGCGAAAGAACGGTCGCGGAGCGGAGGTGTTCTCGCCGGCTAGCCAACACTCCGGCGACGATCAGCAGCACAGCCAACACCAACCCGCAGGCCAGCACACCGCGTAGCGAGATAAATTGTGCAAACCGGTTTACCTGGCCGAGCGTAGCGCCGCACGCAAACGCAGCGGCGATGGCTACAGCCGGTAACCTCATGAAACTTTCTTCAACCTCACCAAAGTCTCGATGTGAAAGGTTTGCGGGAAAAGATCGAAGAAGTCCACTCGACTGATTTCATAGCGAACGCTCGGCGCGGCCACTTCCTTCGCCTTCCGCGGCGAATTCGTCAGTACGGCCAGATCTCGGGCCAGCGTCGACGGATCGCAGGACAAATAGACGATCTCCGCTGCGCCGAGTTCTGCCAGTCGCAGTGCCGCTTCTGCGCCCAAACCAGCGCGCGGAGGATCGAGAATCACCAGTTCGGGCCGCTCTTTCGTCTTCTTCAGGAACTCTTCCGTGTGTTCGTTGTGCGTGGTGATGGTGACGCCGGCGGCTTCCGCATTGGCATACAGATCGCGGGTGGCAGCAAGATTTGCATCCACACAAATCACCTTTTCGAACGCGCGCGCCAACGGCAACGTGAAGAATCCCACGCCCGCGTATAAATCTAGAGCCAGTCTGCCTTGAGTTCCGGCGGTGACAGTTGTCAGCAAATCGTCAATCAAAAACCGGTTCACCTGAAAAAAAGACAAATGGCTGACCCGGAACGGAAATCCCCCGGCGTTCTGCGTGAGATAGCCTGGCCCGGTCAGTTCGAATGCGTTCTTCTTTTTGTCCAGCAGCAGCAGGCTGGCCAGGCTCGGTATCGCGGCGCGAAATTTCTCCGCTAATTTTGCCGCTGGCTCGCTGAAACGTTCGAAGGCCACATTCAACGCGGTCGTCTCGTCCGCAGAATCGGCAAATGCCTCAATCTCCAGGACGCCCGCCGGCAATGCGCCCGAACGCGTCATCTCCTGCAGCCGCGCAAACGTGTCGGCCAGCCGCGGCGAAAGCACCGGACACGTATCAATCGGCAGAATGGTCGAACTCTCCGGCAAAAAATAGCCCAGAGCTCGTGGCTTGCCCTCGCGCACCGCCCACTGGGCGCGATTCCGGTAACCGTAAGGTTCTGCGGTGTGGTCGGTAATCTCGCCATCCCAATTCACGCCGCCCAGCCGCGACAGCGTCTCGCGCAAAATCTCTTTTTTCAGCCGAACTTGCTCAGCCTGCGCAATGTGCTGGTAGTGGCATCCCCCGCATTTCGTGAAATGCGGACACGGCGCCGTCACGCGCTCCTTGGACGGCGCGGTGACTTCCTGCAAATCCGCCCACACTAGCTTCTTCTTCTTTGCGCGTTCTGCCGCGCGTACGGTTTCTCCCGGCAGTACGTAGGGCACGAAGACCGTGTTGCCATCCGTGTGCGCCAACCCATCGCCTCCATACACTAGCTTCTCAACCGATAATAGTAACTCATTCGCCATTCTAGGCTCTCATTCTGCGACGTTTCGCGTAAAAAGAAAAGAGGCCGGGATAATCGTCGGCTCTTGTAAACGCTCACGACAAATAAAAAAGGCTCAACCGCGGCAATCCAAACTCCTCGAGCAATCGCTTCTGCACATACTGCTTTTCGACCAGCGCCAACTGTTCGGCCTTGAGCTTCCTCCGGTAGGTCGCCAGTTGCCGGTCCATCTCCCGGCGAATCTTCAGCATCGTTTCCTCGTTCGCGTGTGTCAGCAATGCCGCGTGGAGCTTCTCGTCCAGCACGGTTAAACGCCGTTCCAAATCTTCTAGATCCAGCAGGCCCGGCGCATCCAGCAAAGTCATGCTGGCCTTCAACGATTCCGCTGCTTCGCGCACAACTTTCGCCAGCATCGCCTGTGCCGCATCGATCTTTCCCGCCGCGCGCTCCAGTTGCGCGGCGTTCCTTGCAAAGTACGCCTTCAGCTCATCTCGCGAAAACGGCTCCTTCACTTCGCGCTTGCCCTTCGGCGCGCTACCCGCCGCCGCTTCGAGTTGTTCCTCCGCCGCTTCCAGCACGGCATCCGTGCAGTACGCCAAACTCTTCAGCGGCTTGCCGGTTGCCCCTCTCCGCGACCTCTGATAGCTTTCGAACGCGTTGTCAATTCCCTTCAGAACCGCGTCCAGCGGAACGCCCGCTTTCTGCCACGTCTCCATAATCGCCCAGTCCAGCGGTGACACCAGCAGATTGGCTCCGCGCTTCTTCCAGAAATAATTTTCAATTTCTGTGAAGTAGTTGAAGTAATTCCAGCTGTCCATGAATCCTTGTCAGTGGTTCGGGCGCAACATGTTGCGCCCGATCTCGGCACGATGTTGGCCGCAGCGAGTCCTCGCTTATTTCTGCGTCTTCTTCCCGGTGGAGTGCAGTGCTGCAGCTTCGCGCCCCTCTCGTCCAGCTGCGCTCGTCTTCGCCTCCGCGGGCTGGTTCCTTTCCCAAATCAAGCGCAACCCAGTCAGTGTCAGAAACTCATCCGTATGCTCAATCTGCTTCGATCCCTTGGCTACCAATGGCGCTTGACCGCCGGTCGCAACCACTTTTACATCGCCGCTCAACTCCGCTTTCATTCGCGCGATCATTCCATCAACCATGTCAATCGCGCCGTAGTACAGACCCGCCTGCATATGCGTGACGGTGTTCGTCCCAATCACCTTGCCGGGATCCTTGATTTCCACGCGCGGCAACCGCGCCGCCCGCGCAAAGAGCGCTTCCGACGCAATCCCCAGTCCCGGCGCAATCACGCCCCCCAGATACTCACCCTTTCCTGAGATCGCGTCGAACGTGATCGCGGTTCCAAAATCCACCACGATGCACGGCCCGCCAAAGTTATGAAACGCCGCCACTCCATTCACGATCCGGTCCGCGCCAACTTCTTGCGGATTGTCCACCAGCACCGCCATCCCTGTTTTCACGCCTGCCTCGACAAACAAAGCTTTCTGCCCGAAATAAATGCGCGACATCTCCGCCAGTGTCCAGTTCATCGGCGGCACGACCGAACTGATAATCACGCCGTGAATCGCTTCCCGGTCCAAGCCGGCCAGCGTGAACAAGTTCCTCGCCAGCACGCCGTACTCGTCCACGGTCTGCTGGCGCGCTGTCGTCAGCCGCCAATTGGCTACCAGTTCTTCGCGGCGAAACACCCCCAGTACGGTATTCGTGTTTCCCACGTCCACCGTCAGCAGCATCTACCGCGCCTCCGTCACGTCGCCCGAAATCACCGTCACCACCTGCCCGTCATCACGTTTCACCTGCAGCAAACCCTCCGGCCCCAGTCCAGCAGTCACTCCCAAAAACGTCGCCGCTCCGCTCGTCACGCGCACGCGCTTCCCTCGCGCGTAGCTCGAGACCGCTTCGAACTTCGGCGTAATTGCCGCCGGCCCTTCGTGCAGAAAACGATTGTAGTCGCTCTCGAATTCCCGCAGCAACCGCACCAGTAACTCCAGGCGCGATTGCTGCCGGCCAGTCTCGATGCGCAGGGAGGTCGCCGTCGACGCCAAGTCACCGGAAAATCTCTCCTGGTTCACATTCAGGCCGATTCCGACAATCACAAAACGCACCTGCGACGGCTCGGCGTGCATCTCCGTCAAAATCCCGCCGACTTTTTCTCCGCCCAGCAGCAAGTCATTCGGCCACTTCAAGTCCGGCGCCGTTCCAATTTGCGCCAGAATCGCCGCGCGCGCCGAAAGCCCGGCCATCATCGTCAACAGCGGCGCTTGCACCGGCGAAATCTTCGGCCGCAACAGCAGCGTCACGTAAATTCCCGCCGCCCGATCTGACTGCCACGCGCGTCCCACGCGCCCTCGACCCGCGGTCTGCTCTTCCGCCAACACTACCGCGCCTTCCGGCTCGCCGGCGTGCCCCAACTCCAGCGCGACGCGATTCGTCGAATCAATCTTGAAGAAATGATAGATGTGCTTCCCAAACAGGCTGCCTTTCAACCGCTGCCGCAGCATGTCCGGCGTCAAAATATCCGGCACTTTCTCCAGAAAATAGCCCGTGCCCGGATGCCCCTTCACGTGCACGCCCAACTCGCGCAGCCGTTTCACCCACTGGAACACCATCGATCGCGACACGCCAATCTCGCGTGCAATTCGTGCCCCGCTGATCACAATCGTGGCGTTTTCCGCCAGCAGCGTCAGCAGCCCGGCCAAGCGCTTGTCCGTTGTTCCTGGAAATGTCTCTTGTGCCATCGCAGTAGCACAGGCACTCCCGCCTGTGCGGTTTCTCAGTCGCTCCAGTCGCAGCTTACAACTGCCCCAGTCGATCCTCCAGTTTCTTCAACTCAATCCGCTGCGTTGCTAGCGTCTCTTCCAATCCCCGAATAATATTCTCTGGCGCACGGCTACGAAACGTCTCATTTCCCAACTGCCCCTCTTTTGACGAAATGGCTTTTTGTAATCCAACCATCTCTTTTTTGAGCCGTGTCTTTTCGCCTTCCGGGTCGACCGTATCGGAATAGGCTATGCGCACATCGAATTCTGCGGAAGAGCGGACCGCGCCGCCGGTCTGTTGCAGAGGTTGCGGAGAAACCGACAGATCAGTGAGTAGCGCCAGCCGAACGACACCATCCCTGCTACGCTCAACTAGTTTTCGTGTCGTGCCGTCATAGCTGTACAGCTCCGCCGAAACTTTCTTCTTTGGGTCGAGCTTCATTTCCGCTCGGATGTTGCGGACGGCCACCACGATCTCTTGGAGCAACTGAAATTGCTGCATCATGCCGCCCTCTTTGCCGCCTTGCGCCCAGTGCGAACGAGGCTCTGGGAAACGATCCAACGCAATGGACTTCGCGCCAGCAGGCTGCGGCAATTGATGCCACAACTCCTCGGTAAGGAACGGCATGATCGGATGCAGAAGTCGCAACGCGTCTTGGAACACCGCAAATAGGTTCTTCCACGCAACCGTCGCGCGCTCGCGATTCGCGCTTTGCAGCTCCGGCTTCACCCACTCGATATACCAGTCACAAAAATCGCCCCAAAAGAATTGGTAAATGTTCTGTGCCGCTTCATGGAAGCGATAGTTCTTCAAAGCCTCATTCGAAGTCTCGATCGTGATGGCTAGGCGCGTGTAGAGCCACTGGTCCACCAGTGGCACGCTCCCCTGAAAAGCATACGGCGCCTTTTCCCGCACCTCCGGCGCCGCCAACTCCTCCAAAGTCGCTCCCGTCTGCTCGAACTTCTCCAAATTCACAAACAAAAACCGCGCCGCATTCCAAATCTTATTCGCAAAATTCCGCGCGCCCGCCAGCCGATCGTCCGAGAGCACAATATCCGTCCCCGGCGCCGCCATCGACGCCAGGCAAAACCGCATGGCATCCGTTCCATACTGCTGATTCAGCAGCACCGGATCGAGCCCCGTCCCTTTGGACTTGGACATCTTCTCGCCCGAGCCGGTTCGCACCAGCGAATGCAAATACACCGCGCGAAACGGCACTTTGCCGGTGAAATGAATCCCCAGCATGGCCATGCGCGCCACCCAGAAAAACAAAATGTCGTACCCGGTAATCAGCAGCGAAGTCGGATAGTACGTCTTGAAATCTTCGGTCTCTTCCGGCCAGCCCAGCGTCGAAAACGGCCACAGCGCCGAGCTGAACCACGTATCCAGCACGTCGGGATCCTGCGTCAATTTCTGTGAACCGCACGTCGCGCAAGCCGCCGGCGTTTCCCGCGACACCGTAAGATGCCCATTCTCGCAGTGCCACGCCGGAATACGATGGCCCCACCAGAGTTGCCGCGAGATCGGCCAATCGCGGATATTTCGCAGCCAGTGAAAAAACTCCTGGCGCCGGTTTTCCGGCACGATGTGAATTTCATTGTGTTCCACCGCGTCGATCGCCGGCTCCGCCAGCGACTTCATCTTGCAGAACCATTGCGTCGAAGCCCGCGGCTCCACGATCGTTTTGCACCGCTCGCACAATCCCAGCGGCACAACATGATCGGTGGTCTTCACCAGCAGCCCGAGCGTTTTCAAATCCTCCACAATCCTTTTCCGCGCCGCGAACCGGTCCAGTCCGGCATACGCGCCGCCGTTCTCGTTGATGTGCGCGTCGTCGGTCAGCACATTAATTTCCGCCAACCCGTGCCGCTTGCCGGCTTCGAAATCATTCGGATCGTGCGCCGGCGTCAGCTTTACCGCGCCCGTGCCAAACTCGCGGTCCACCATCTCGTCCGCAATGATGGGAATCTCGCGGTTCATCAACGGCAGCAGCGCCTTTTTTCCAATCAGATGCTGGTAGCGCTCGTCATCGGGATGCACCGCGACGCCGGTATCACCCAGCATCGTTTCGGGCCGCGTGGTCGCCACCACCAGCGACTCGTTCGACCCCACCACCGGATACCGGATGTGCCACAAGTTCCCCGGCCGCTCTTCGTGCACCACTTCCAGATCGCTCAGCGTCGTGAGGCAGCTCGGGCACCAATTAACGATGTAATGCCCGCGGTAGATCAACCCTTCTTCATACAGCCGCACAAACACTTCCCGCACCACGCGCGAAAGCTCCGGCGAAAGCGTGAACTTCTCCCGCGACCAGTCGCAGCTCTCCCCGATCTGCCGCATCTGCTCGGTGATTTTTCCGCCGCTCTCTTCTTTCCACTTCCAGACGCGCCGTTCGAACTCCTCGCGCCCCAGCTTCCGGTAATCGATCCCCTGATCCGCCAGCTGCTTCACCACCACGCGCTGCGTCGAAATCCCCGCATGGTCCGTACCCGGCAGGTACAACGTGTTGTAGCCGCGCATCCGGTGCCAGCGCGTCAGAATGTCGATCTCCGTATGGTCCAGCATGTGCCCGATGTGCAGCGACCCGGTCACATTCGGCGGCGGAATCACGATCGAAAACACCTTTCCGCCCGTCTCCGCCTTCGGATCGGCGCGGAACAACTCCTCCTTCACCCAATACTCCGCCCACCGCGGCTCAATCGCCGCCGGCTCATACGCCTTCGCTATCTCTCGCCCCATTTCCTCTCAGCTTCCTTCCAACCTGTGGCACAGCCTCTCCCGGCTGTGCAGCTCCGCAACTACATCGCACAAGGCGCGCCATCGCGAGCAAGGTAATCTTCGACTATACGGGCACAAAACCAAGCCCGTCAATTCAACGCCGGCGTGGGGGTACTTTTCGATTCGCCGGCTTAACGGGACTTCCGCCGGGATGTTCCGAATGTTGTAACGAGGCTCCATTCGTCAGAAAAGTCTGTCGGGGCAAACAGACCAACCTATGGCCCCCTATCAAATCACAGCACTTAGGAATGGTTTCCCCAGTGCAGGGGTAACCCTTCAAATGCATTTGGACGGTAAGCCAGTTATTAGACTCTTGTGTTTGGAAGAGAATGAGTGGAGCTGCCATGTTCAAGGTTCTCAGAGTCGGCTTTCTGCTTTTGTTTGTGGTTGCTCTGCCCACGCGGAGCGAAGACTCGCCTGGCCAGATGCTTGGTCTGAGTGTCTCTCCCGATGGGAAGTTCTTCGCGACTACCTACGTGAAAGGCAAGTCTTGGCGTATTTACAAAATCGAGATGGCCACGGGCAACGCCACCAGGCTAACCAACGCCGCTACTGGCGAAGAGTCTAGTCCCGCTTTCTCGCCTAACGGCACGCTCATCGTGTACTCCTACACGACGTACCCGGACTACCAGCGCATCGTAGTAATGAGCGTTGATGGATCAAATTCGCGCACCTTGCCCGGATCGGGCACGGCTAATTTGGACCCAATATTCTCACCCGACGGTCAGACGATCTACTTCCGTCAAGCTGAGCCGCGCCCTCATGAACACAGGTGGGACCTGTTCTCGATGGGGATTGATGGCAGTAACCTGACGCAATTGACCCACGAAGGTTTTTATGAAATTTACGACCCTTCACCATCGCCCGATGGCGGGAGCGTGGCCGTCGCGATTGAAGATTGGCATTCGCCTCGGCGACAGATCGCTATCTACTCGCTCGACAAATCTCAGCAGCCACTGAAAATACTTCGGCCCCATCTTCCCGGAAAGCGTCCCCTCAATGAATACTTTGAATCTCCCAACTATATGCCGGACGGAAAAAGCCTTCTCTTCATGGCGGCGACCGGTGGAAAACGGGGAGACGATTACGATGCTTATTCGCTAAATTTGGAGACGGGGGCGATTGAAAGGCTGACAGAGGGGATGGGATACGCGGGTTGTCTTACGCTGTTTCGAGACCAGAAGACGGCCGCATTCTTGAAGTGGCGTGAAGACAAGCATCAAGCGATCATCGACACAGATATTTACCTACTCGATTTGCCGACCCACCGGCTCACACTATTCAAGGTCAACGGACTCTACTAACAGAGGATGAGGCTAAGCGCCTGACGCCGCTTACCGGAAAAGCGGCCGACCTTCTGCAGCAATGAGTTTTATTTGACGGGAGCCGTTTCGGAAAAGGGAACTACTTCTTACCGTTCAACTCGTCCCGCACCATCGCTTCCACGACTGGCTTCAGAATCTCGCGCGTAACCGCCTGCAATACTTCCGGGCTCATCTGTGACAACACCTTCGCCACCAGCTCTTCCATGCTGGGCATGGCCGCTTTCGGAGCCGCAGGCTCCGCAGTCGCAACGGCAACCGGCGCGCTAATCACCGGCTTCTCAAAAATCACCGTATCCGTCACCTGCTGAATCTTTTCGACGGTCGCCGCGGGCAACTCCGCTTCTTCCACCTTGGCCCGCACATCTTCGCTCAAACTCGCCGGCAGCGTATCCACCGTGGCTGACGCATCGTCCTTCGCCGCCAAGACTGGCTCAGTCTTCTGAACAGGCTGCGCTGCCTCAGCCGCTTTCTTCTCCGCTGGCGCATCCCAGGACGCCGCCAACTGGCTCGCCTTCTGCGCTTCCGCATCCCACGGACTAGACACTGCCGAATACCACCCATCCGAAGCGGGCTTGCCCGGCTCCGTCGTCGGTGCCGGCATCTCCACCACCGAACTCTTCGCCGCAGAACCTTCCACTTCCAGCGGTTCCGCGTGATACGCCGAAGGCGCCTCTGCTTCCGCTGTCTTGGCCGGTTCCAACGCCGCTGCCCAGGCGTCCTGCGCAAAGGGTGCTTCGGGAATACCCATGGGCGCCACGCTAGGCGCTTCGACGCGTTCTTCCGCCGCGTAACTTGCCGCCGGAATGCTCGGCTCCGCAAAACTCGGCACGGGCACGCTCGGCGCCGCAAACCCTATTGGCTCTGGTACAGCCTTCGTCTCTTCAACCCGCTCCACCGGCGCTTCCTTCACCGCCGCCGAAACGGTCTGCTCTGCCTCTGCCGCCTCGCTAAACCCGTGGACTTCCTGCTGCGGCGTCCACCCACCGCGGGACTTATGTGCCGGCGCTTCGCTAAACGCCGTCTCCCGCCAATCTCCGCCTTTGCCCGTCGCCTCAGCCTGTTCGATCGCTTCGTCCCCGCCATCGCGCCGCCACGCGGCCGAGGTGTCGGCTTCTTCTTCCTCGGGCTCTTCTTCCTCGTCGTGCCCGGCCTTGAAATCTCGTTCCAACTCCGGCCGCGCGGTCGTTGTCGTGTACGCCAAATCTTCTGCCGACTCTTGTTCGGTCGCGGGCGTCTCCAGCAAACTCCCAAATGCCAGCGGCTGCGAACCCGAATCAATTCTCACCGGTTCCGGCTTGGCCGCCACTTCATCCATCACCGGCTCGGCCTCCGCCGCCGGAAAATCTTCCAGCGCCGGCAACGAAATCGAACTCGGCGGCACCACCTGCGTCCGCGGCGTCAACATATCCAGCGCGCGCACCGGTTCTTCCTTCACGGGCGCAGGCACCGGCGCTCCGCCAATGCTCACTCCCGCGCGCGTTAGCGCCGACTTCACCATCGAAATCAGCGGATCAGGCGGCACAAACGGCTTCTTCAACACGCCGTCCGCGCCCACCCTCTGCGCTTCCTGTTCATCCAGCGGATCAAACGCGCCCACCAGCAAAATCACCGGAATATGCGCCAGCGCGCTGTCGCCCTTCACAAACTGGCAAACCTCATACCCATTGCGCACCGGCATGAACACATCAGCCAAAACCAGGTCCGGATGCACATCCGAAATTTTGCGCACGGCGGCTTCGCCATTGCCCACGGCAACGACATCAATGCCCTGATCCTTCAGAGCAAGGCCCACCATCTTCTGAATGTTGCTGTTATCGTCGGCAACCAGGATCTTGGCCACAGAACCTCTCCGGGATGCGAAACACCCGTTCCAACGCACGCAGCTACGTACGTACTGAGTCTCCTCAGTATTGGAGCATCCCTACATTAGGCCGTCAATCACGGCGCGGAAGGTGTGTGTCGGAAGGTGAATACGGCTTTTTGGCACTGATTTAGCAGGCTTTAGCATAAAAAAAGGTGCCGCAGCGCGGCACCTTTTTCGCAAATGTGTTGGAACTGGACGAACGTTCAGTTCGTGACTAACTCGCCCTACCAGGGTACGAGTTTCTTCAAGCCCTTCTTCTTCTTGCTGCTGGACTCCTTCTTATCCTTGTCGCTGTCTTTCGAATCGCCACTTTGTGTGTCGCCGCTCTTCGCCGTATCGCTCGCCGGAGCTGCATTCGCATCGGCCTTCGCATCGCTGCCCGCGGCTGCATCCGTCTTTTCGGGAGCCGTCGCATTCTCCGTTGCTGGAGCTGTCTTTGGCTGCGAAGCAGGATCAGCAGTTGGTGTTGCGTTCGCCGGCGCCGGTTGCGGATCTTTCGAAGCTTCCGCCGCCGGAGCCGCCGTTCCACCTTCTGCGGCAGTTCCGGCAGCAGGCGTGCCCGCTGCATCGCTCGTCGTGTTCACGGTCTCCGCCGTTGTTCCCGGGCTGCTTCCCGCTGCCACGTTCGCAATGAGTGCGCCTCGTCCGGCGGTCCCGGTGGATCCGGTCGGCTTCAGCAGATCACCCAGCGAAAGCGCGTCCGACTCCGGTGCCATTTGTGGCATTCCGCTCTTTGCTGCCATCCGCATCTCGGTTCCCGGCCCGCTATGCAATAACTCCAGGGGCTTCTTCGCAAAGCTCGGTTTCGGCCGTGGTGCATTGGCTTCCGCCGTCATCCATGCCACCGCGGTCGGATCCGCCTGTGGCACCGGCTGGCCAAACGCTTTCAACTTGCCCTTGGCATCCGGCACTAGCGGCGACAGCGGATAGTTCTTCACGATGCGCGAATAGTATGCACCTGCAAAATCCTTCTTCTCGCTCTTCTCAAAAATGTCGCCCATCATCCACAGCACGCGGTCGGACTTGCTGTACAGCGGATAACGGTTCGCCACGCTCAACAACCGCGTTGCGGCCGCTCGTTTGTCGCCCTTCAGGTAGTAGTAGTAGCCGATGCGAAAATCGCCTTCGGCCAGAATCTCCTGCACCTCGCGCAAATGTTGCTGTGCCTGCGGTGCCAACGGATCGTTGGGATATTTCTGCAAGAATGTCTGAAACGCTTCTTCCGCATCCAGCGACTGCGTACGATCGCGATCCGGCTTTTCCATCTGCCGGTAATGCGCCATCGCTACTTGCATCTGCGCGTACGTCGCTTCCGGCAAAAACGGAAAGAACACCACAAAGTCGTTGTACCCGGAAATCGCCAGCGCCAGGTTCGCCGTCCCGCCTTCCTTGTAATAGGAATCCGCAATCGCCAGCTTGGCCTTGGCCAGATACTCGCTGTCCGGGTACGTGTTGATCAGCGTCTGCATGTTCAGACGGCCCACTTCGTGCCGCCCGTGCTTGATATCTTCGATCGCCTTGTCGTACAGAATCTTGTCGGGCTGCGCGTTATTGTCCGCGCTCGTGGATTTATTGACTTTTTTCTTGTGGAAAGGGAACTGCGCGTTGCAGTTCGTTGCTCCGATTAGGAAGGAAGCTGCCAATAAGCCGACTGCCCACTTGCTGCCGGTCAGTTTGCATACCGAAACGCTAAAACGCTTCATTTGGCCCAAACATCACCTCTCTGACGAATGTTGAAGTCCGCCCGCAGCACCCCGTTCTCGCCATCCAGCACTGCCAGCTCGCTTCTACTTGTCCGCCGGGAATGAGCAAGTATACCCTGAACCAAAGGTCAGGTATGCAAGAACTTTGCCCCTCCGTACAGTCTGCCGGGACCCCGTCAACCTGTGTGATAACTCTTTCCGCTGCTGGGGTTGCCTCACAGAATTCACGTACGTTCCGATTTTTCAACGAATTGTAACCGGCCCCTTCGGCCAGAAGCCTGTATACTCTGTGACTTCGCACAGGGGCCCGGGCGCCGCCCAAGGAGCGCACGCAACTCTCTCTCGTCCATGGAAAAACGCAAATTCCTCTTTGCTTCGCTTTCTGGCCTGATCGGCGACATCGCCTGGCAGGTGTTGAAGGAAGGCCACGACGTCCGCTACTACATCGAAGCCGAAAAAGAACGCGACATCGCCGATGGATTTGTCCCCAAATCGAAAGACTGGGAGCGCGACGCGAAGTGGGCCGACATTGTTGTCTTTGACGATACCCTCGGCCAAGGTGCCAAAGCGCATGCCCTGCGCGCCTCCGGCAAACCCGTCATCGGCGGCACCGAATACACCGACCGCCTCGAAGACGATCGCTCCTTCGGTCAGGAAGAACTGAAAAAGGCCGGCGTCAATATTATCCCGTACCAGGATTTCGATTCGTTCGATCCCGCCATCGAATTTGTCATGAAGAATCCCGACCGCTACGTCATCAAGCCCAGCGGCGAAGCGCAAAACGTCAAGCGCCGCCTCTTTGTCGGCGAAGAAGAAGACGGCGACGACGTCATCCGCATGCTCGAAGCCTACAAACGCGCCTTCTCCGACGAAATCAAAGTCTTCCAACTCCAGCGCCGCATCAACGGCGTCGAAGTTGCCGTCGGTGGTTTCTTCAACGGCAAGAAATTTATTTCCCCCATCAACATCAACTTCGAACACAAAAAACTTTTTCCCGGCGAAGTCGGTCCGCCCACTGGCGAAATGGGCACCGCCATGTTCTGGGCCGAACCCAACCGCCTCTTCACGCAAACGCTTCTCAAAATGGAGTCCAAGCTCGCCGAAGAAGGCTACGTCGGCTACATCGATCTCAACTGCATCGTCAACAACAACGGCATCTACCCGCTCGAGTTCACCAGCCGCTTCGGCTATCCCACCATCAGCATTCAACAGGAAGGCATGCTCACGCCCATCGCCGATCTCTTCTGGGACCTCGCTACCGGCGCCGATCCCAAGTGGCGCACCCGCAGCGGCTTCCAGCTTGGCGTCCGCATCGTGGTCCCGCCGTTTCCTTTCGACGACGAACCCACTTTCGAATCCTTCTCCAAAAACGGTGCCATCGTCTTCAAAAAGCCCAATTACGACGGCATCCACATCGAAGACGTCAAGGAAGAAAAGGGCCAGTGGCTGATCGCCGGCACCAGCGGCGTCGTTCTCGTGGTCGTCGGTCTCGGCCAGACCATGCTCCAGGCCAAAACCCAAGCTTACTCCCGCATCAAAAACATTCTCATCCCCAACATGTACTACCGCACTGACATCGGCGACCGCTGGGCCGAAGATTCCGACAAATTGCACAATTGGGGATACTTGCGTTAACAAGACTGCCGCCGGAGCGTTCTTTGCTCCGGCAAACTGCACAACCGGGGTTATCTTCGGTAGCACTGGCTTGCCCTGAGTTGCGAAGGGTACTCCTCCCTTTGCCCCGGCAACCGATTCGTAAGGATGTCCTCTTGCTTTGTAGTGGCGCAGCTTGCTGCGCCACAACTTGGCAAAACGCCTCGTGCCCTGCCGGCTGGCCGGCGCTTCCGGTCATCCGAAAATGCAAACATTACCGCCCATCTCCGCCTGCCTCGCCGTATCGTTCTGTGTTATCGTGCATCCAACGAGCCCGGTTGCGTCGAAGCTGCAAAACTCTCGAATTTTTTCACCCCAAGCGGCGAAGTTCGCCGCGGAGAAGGGAACTGCCCGATGAGCGCCACGACCCCCGATTCCACCTCGACTTTGCTCAACGCCAGGCCGACGCCTCCCGCCATGGATCGTCGCGCCTTTCTCCGCACCAGCGCCGCTGCAGGCGGTGGTCTCCTCATCGGGCTCTACGTTCCCGCCGCCAAAGCTGCGCTCTCTCCGCAGGGTCCCCCGCCTCCGCCCATCGTTCCCTTCGCCTACCTCAAAATCGCGCCCGACGACGCCATCACCGTCATCGCCAATCACTCCGAAATGGGCCAGGGCATCTACACCACTCTCCCCATGCTCCTGAACGAAGAATTGCAAGCCGATTGGTCGAAGATTCGCGTCGAGTCCGCACCCGTCGATGCCGTCTACAATCACACCGTTTTCGGCATGCAGATGACCGGTGGCAGTACCACCACTGCTTCCGAGTGGGATCGCTACCGCAAACTCGGCGCCGCCGCGCGCCTCATGCTCGTTTCCGCCGCCGCGCAACAATGGGGCGTCAGCGCGGACTCTTGCACCGCACAAAACGGCGTGGTCTCGCACGCCGCTTCTTCCCGCAAAGCCACTTACGGCTCGCTCGCCAGCGCGGCCGCTGCTCTTCCTGTGCCCACTGAAATTCCGCTCAAGCCCGCTAAGGATTTCACGCTCATCGGCAAGCCCACAAAGCGCGTGGACTCCGCCAGCAAAACGAACGGCACCGCGCAATTCGGTCTCGACGTCCATCTTCCCGGAATGCTCTACGCCGTCATCGCGCGCCCGCCTGTCTTCGGCGGCAAAGTTCGCAGCTTCGACCCCGCCGCCGCTCTGCAAGTCCCTGGCGTGAAATCTGCCGTGCAAATTCCTTCCGGCGTCGCCGTTCTCGCGGCCAACACCTGGGCCGCGCGCACCGGCCGCGACAAACTCAAAGTCACCTGGGACGATGGGCCCAACGCCAATCTTTCCACCACGCAAATGCTCAAGGACTTCGCGACGCAATCGCAAACTCCCGGCAACGTCGCGCGCAAAGTCGGCGATCCCGCCAAAGCGCTCGCCTCCTCAACCAAAAAAATCACCGCCACCTACGACGTCCCCTATCTCGCGCACGCCTGCATGGAACCACTGAATTGTGTCGTCGATCTACGCTCCGACAGTTGCGAAATCTGGACCGGCACGCAAGCCGAAACGATGGACCGCGACACCGCCGCCAAAATCTCCGGCTTGCCACCCGAAAAAATCCAGATTCACACCATGCTCCTCGGCGGCGGCTTCGGCCGTCGCGCCAATCCCTCCAGCGACTTTGTCGCCGAAGCCGTGCACGTCGCGAAAGCCGCCAAAGTCCCCGTCAAAGTAACCTGGACCCGCGAATGCGACATGCGCGGCGGCTGGTATCGCCCCCTGTGGCACGATCGCTTCGCCGCCGGCATCGATGCGGCTGGCAATCCCGTCGTTTGGACGCACACCATCGTTGGCCAATCCATCATGCAAGGCACACCTTTCGAGGGTTTCATTCAAAACGGCATTGACGGCAGCTCCGTCGAAGGTGCCGCCGACATTCTCTACGGCATCCCCAATCTGCAGGTGGACTTGCACACGCCCAAAATCGGCGTCCCCGTTCAGTGGTGGCGCTCCGTCGGCCATTCCCACACCGGTTTTTCCGTTGAAGCCTTTCTCGACGAAGTGGCCCATCTCGGCGGCCAAGATCCCTATCAACTCCGCCGCAAACTCCTCGCGCAGCAACCGCGGATGCTCGCCGTGCTCGATCTCGCCGCGCAAAAAGCCGATTGGGGCAAACCCCTGCCCAAGGGCGTCGCTCGCGGCATCGCCACCCATTTCTCGTTCGATAGCTACGTCGCCCAGGTCGTGGAAGCGTCCCTGGAAAAAGGGAACGTCAAAGTGCATCGCGTCGTGTGCGCCGTCGATTGCGGCACCGTCGTCAATCCCAATCAGGCCAAAGCGCAAATTGAAAGCGGCATCATCTACGGCTTGAGCGCCGCGCTGAAATCCGAAATCACGCTCGAAAATGGCCGCGTCAAACAAAGCAATTTCCACGACTTCGAAGTCCTGCGCATGAAAGACGCGCCCGCCTCCATCGAAGTCCACTTTGTCCCCAGCACCGAGCGCCCGACCGGCGTCGGCGAACCCGGCGTTCCTCCGGTCGCCCCCGCGTTGGCCAACGCCCTCTTCACCCTCACCGGCAAACGCATCCGCCGCCTCCCCATCCGCCCCGCCGATTTGGCGTAGTGGCGGATCTCTGGACCTGTTCGGTTGCACCCAGGGTGCGGGTTGTAAGTCATCCTTCCGAGGATGACCTCCTGGTTTGTAGTGGCGCAGCTTGCTGCGCTAGCCCTTGTAGCGGCGGGACTTCAGACCCGTTCTGTTGCGATGCGGCGCGTGATGTGGGCTCATCCGTTAGCCGATGGCCGCTTCGCCTCCACAACTTTGTCATCCCGAATCCCGCGTTTTTCGCGGTTGAGGGATCTGCTTTTCTTCCGTTCCCATCCTCACCCAGGCCCTGCCAGCGCCGTTGCTTCTTGCTCAACTTCCGTTACCATCTCTTCGCCATCGCCAACCCCATCCGCCAATTCGACGTCCTCATCCTCGGCGCCGGTGCCGCCGGCCTCCTTTGCGCTGCCGAATGCGGCAAACGCGGCCGCCGCGTCGCCGTTCTCGAACGCAACGACCGCATTGGCCGCAAAATCCTCATCTCCGGCGGCGGCCGCGCCAACTTCACCAATCTTCATTGCACGCCCGAAAATTTCCTCTCCGCCAATCCGCATTTCGCCAAATCTGCGCTCGCCCGCTACACGCCTGCCGATTTTCTCGCCCTCGTCGAAAAGCACCGCATCCCGTATCACGAAAAAAAGCTCGGCCAACTCTTTTGCGATGGCTCCGCTTCCGAAATCGTCCGCCTGCTCGAAGAAGAGTGCCGCGCTGCTTCCGTTCAAATTTTTCTGAATACCCAAATCGGCGAAGTCCGCCGCACCACCGAATTCATCGTCCACACTTCTTCCGCCGAGTTTCGAGCGCCGGTGCTCGTCGTCGCCACCGGCGGCCTGTCCATTCCCAAAATCGGCGCCACTTCTTTCGGCTACGATCTCGCCCGCCAGTTCGGGCTGCACATCATCCCCACGCGCCCCGCCCTCGTCCCGCTCACGTTCTCCCCCGCCGACTGCGAAAACTACTGCGACCTCGCCGGCGTCTCCACCGAAGTCATTGCCACTCTCGCCGACGATTCTTCCGCTCCATGCTTCCCCGAAAGCATGCTCATCACCCATCGCGGCCTCAGCGGCCCTGCCATCCTCCAAATCTCCTCGTATTGGCAACCGGGGCAGGCCCTCAGCGTCGATCTCGCGCCCGGGCAGCACGCCACCGCCTCCCTCCGCAACGCTCGCACCCGCACTCTCTCCGCTGCTCGCTCGGCTCTTCAGGGATTCATGCCCAATCGCCTCGCCGTTCGCTGGCTCGACCTCCACGCGCCGCCATCCTTTTCCAATCCCGCCCTCGAAGAACTCGAGCGCCAGCTCCACAACTGGTCCATCCTCCCCGCCGGCACCGAAGGCTACGCCAAAGCCGAAGTCACCGCCGGCGGCATCGACACCGCCGAACTCTCCAGCAAAACCCTGGAATCCCGCAAAGTTCCCGGCCTCTTCTTCATCGGCGAAGTCGTCGACGTCACCGGTCACCTCGGCGGTTTCAATTTCCAATGGGCTTGGTCCTCCGCCATCGCCGCCGCCCGCTCCCTGTAGTGGCCGGTCTTCAGATCGGTGGTTTTACACCTCTCGCCCTTCGCACCCGTTCACCTTTGCTTCTCTTCCAACTCCGCCCAGCGCGCGTACAACGCATCCATCGCCTTCTGCGCCTCACCCATTTCTCGCAGCACCGCTTGCAACCGCGCGTGATTGCCCATCACCTCGGGATCCTCCAGCGCTTTGTGCCGCATTTGCAGCTCCTGTTCCGCTTCGGTGATCCGCTCTTCGATTCCCGCCAATTCGCGGCTCTCTCGATAAGACAACTTCTTCTTCTGAACCGCACCCCCACCCGCAACCGCGGCCTCGCTGCCGTTTCTCGCCGGCTTTGCGCGCGCCTCATCTTTCGCGCCGCTCATCTTCTTCGCGGCTTTTTGCGTGCTTTGCCATTCCTCCCATTGCGAATAATCCGCAAACCGTTCCGCTTTGCCTAGCCCATCCAGTCCCAGAACCACAGTGGAAACGCGATCCAACAAGTATCGGTCGTGCGTCACCAGCACCAACGCCCCGCCGTATTCGAGCAGACTCTCTTCCAATATTTCCAGCGTGGGGATGTCCAGATCATTGGTCGGCTCATCCAGCAGCAGGATGTCCGCCGGTTGTAGCATCAACTGCGCAATCAGCACGCGCGCCCGCTCGCCTCCGGAGAGCCGGCCCACCCGTTGATTTAGCGTCTCACCACTGAACAAAAATCTCTCCGCCCACGCCGCCACGTGAATTACCCGCTCCTGATAAATCACCGCGTCGCTGTCCGGCGCCAGCGCTCGCCGCAGGGTAATGTCTGGATCGAGCTGCCGGTTCTGGTCGAAGTACACCACCCGCAAACCGTCCGCCTTGCGTATTTTTCCGCTCGTTGGCGCAATTTCCCCGCGCAGCAAACGCAACAGCGTTGTCTTCCCGCTGCCGTTCGGCCCCACCAGTCCCACACGCATTCCTTGCGTCACAATAAAGTGCAGCCCGCCGATCAGCGTTCGCTCTCCGAAGCCATAGGAAACATCATCCAGCGTAACCAGCTGCTTCGTTTTGCGGCTGGTTGCGGAAAAATCAATCTCCGCCGTGGACGTCCGCGTTCGCGCCTTCATTTCCGCGAGCTCGCCGATCAATTCATGGGCATCGCTGATCCGCGCTTGTGACTTCCTCGTCCGCGCTTTCGGCCCGCGCCTCAGCCATTCGATCTCCGTGTGCACCCGGTTTTCCAAAGCTTCCTGCCGCTTTTGCTGCGCATGCAGATACTCTTCCTTGGCTTCCAGAAATTTGCTGTAGTTCCCGGATACCCGCAGCGCCCCATCTTGGTACGCCCGGTTGATCTCCACCATTTCGCTGGCCACATTCTCCAGAAAATACCGGTCGTGGCTCACCACCACGCAGGCAAACGCCGCGCTTTGCAGCACTCCTTCCAGCCAGTCAATTCCCGCAAAGTCCAGATGGTTGGTAGGCTCGTCTAACAGCAGAATATCCGGACGCTGCGCCAGCGCTTCCGCAATCGCCAGCCGTTTTTTCCATCCGCCGGAAAGCTCCGCCGCTGGCAACTCCAAATCCGTAAAACCTGCCCGCCCCAAAGTCTCCGCAAAGATCGCCGCGCGCTCCTCTTCCGCCACATGCGCGCGTTCCACTGCGCTTTCCATCACCCCGCGGATCGTCGCGTCCGGCGCGAATTCCGAAATCTGCGTCACGCAACTCATCCGCGTGCCCTTGCGTACGGCCACCTCTCCGCCGTCCGGTTTTACCCGCCCATACAGCATCTCCAGCAGCGTAGATTTGCCGGACCCGTTCGGCCCGATCACCCCAATCCGCTCTCCTTCCGAAACCGTGAAAGAAAGCTTCTCGAAAAGTGGCGTGCTTCCGTATCTCTTGGACAATCCCTGCGCGCTAATCAGCGGTGCCAATGCGGCCCTCTCCCATCAGTAGCCTTCCAGCATACCGCACCCACTCCGCTCCTCCCGGCAGCGCACGGCTGTACCGGATGTAAATGTAGCGCCGACCCTTCAGGGCGGCATCTTCAGGTTGTGCCCGGCTCAAGAAATCAGCGCGTCTTCTGTGGAATAGGCTTCAGCCTGTTCAAACGTAATGTTTCACCCGGGCTTGCCATGCCGTGCAACCGCGCGCCCGCAAGTCCGTAGTGTGTAGGGGCGCGCTTCAGCGCGTCCCCTGTGAAGGCGAGATTTCGCCGTAACTCGGACGCATGTAGTGGCGGGTCTTTAGACCCGTTCTTTTGCTTCTTATTCAAACCGTTCCGCGCCCAACCCAGCTAACGGATGTAAATGTAGCGCCGTCCCTTCAGGGCGGCATCTTCACGCTATCGCGGCTCTTTGTAGTGGCGCAGCATGCTGTGCCAGTTGGGCAAAATCTCCAACACACGCCCTTCTCCCACGCCGATTCCGCCAATTCACTCGCAGT
>Ga0335079_10000325_pt1 | contig 54880 bp, 57 predicted proteins | sample Lox_Sample_33_FD_206719 | JGI IMG/M metagenome (GOLD analysis project Ga0335079, IMG submission 206719) | Soil microbial communities from Loxahatchee National Wildlife Refuge, Florida, United States - Lox_Sample_3.3 | ecosystem: Environmental > Terrestrial > Soil > Wetlands | place: USA...
GCCCCAGGTTTGTGAAGTACCAGTCGCACCGTCCCCACTGGTGCTTGCGATGCACAATGGACCAGCAAGGCGTGAACCGAATGTTCGTCAAACTCGTCGCGCTCGAATCCCTCTGGGTTATTGCGCGGGTCTTCGAATTCATTCTCAATACAGTAGACTTGGTATCTGATGCGGTGAACTTCTCTCAATAATTCAGGCGTATCAGCCGTGACGAATCGAAACATCCCCCCGCACTCCATGTTCTGACAAAGATCATGTTGGGCACGTAACCCCGTTGCGGCAAGCACTAAAACCGCTATACTTGCGGTAGCACTAGTGGAGTCGCAAACGGCACTTAGGAAGGCACTGTATTTTCGGCGATCCTCCGGTTTGGTCTGGTAGAAAGCTAGCATCCCGGGAAAGATCACGTGGTGTTCTTATTGCGGCATCAACAACCGGTTTGGTCAGGGGGAGTTGGGCGCCGAAGAGCCCAGCTCGGGGTCGTGCGTGGGCTATTGCCATTGCCCCAATTAACCATTGACCGAAAAATTTTACAGCATGTTAACGATTGATTACGCCTGTAGACATACCGGCGGTTGCGAAAGCGGCCTCCCTCGGGTCGTCACAGCAGCCGCGGCCTGCCTGACGGGGCGCTTGTACGGGCGGAGTCGGGCGCCTACCCAGCGTTTGGGCTCATTATCCAACCCATTGTTTCGCAATTCGTCAACGCGAGTGGCCGCATGCCCCGCAGGGGCATTCGCCGAGCATGTCGGATCGCGCCCCCTGCCACGAATCGTATCATGGCACAAAACTTGCTGCTCAAGCGTGTGGGGAACGCTGCCGGTGAACAATAATATGTGGTCGTCGCAGCCTCATTCGAACCGATGGATCGCTCTCGCCATACCAGCCTCCGAGACCAGGGGGAAGCGTGTTGCTCAGTTGGGGGTGTTGGAGCCCCAGGCTGGTCTCACTTCATGAGAGCCGATTCCCGTCAGGGCACCCTTGTTAGCCAAGCGGAAAAGCTCTCCACCGAGCTTGCCGGGCGATGGGCGGTTGTTTTTGCGGCAAAGAGTTGGGACGAGCGGCTTGAGCTATTGAACCAAGTGCACGAGCAGCTTCAGGAGGACCTGGGTGATCTGGAGATGTACTCCACCGTCTCCCCGATGTTCATTCGTAAGCTGATCGAGCGGCTTGCGAACGGGCCGGTGGTATCGGTCGCTCAGGCGCACATTTACGCCAATTCGCAGGATGAGGGGCACCGGCGCGCAGCCGGCGAATGGCTCGCCGCGCAGGGAAAGGATCCTTCGCGCCCTCGGTAATTCTGATCGTTCGGCACCACCATTTCCTGGCTTCCTTGCCCGGCACGCGTGTGATCGAGCGCGCGCAGGGTCGAAGTGTGCGCTAGCGCCAGCATTCCGCGCGAGCAACAAAGGTCCGGGCTTCCGCAAGGATTTGGGCGGTGGTCTGGGAACGGCCTTCGGCGGAACTCTGAAATGGCACGTGGTTCCTGCCCAAGAATTCCGATACGACCGAAACCGGAATACCGATCCCGGTGTCGTCGATCTCGCGGCCTGTCCGGGCGTAGACAGCGGGGGTATTGATCTTCGCCTGGACCACACCGATCACGAGACCGTCGGAATCGAGGATTGGCCCGCCGCTATTACCATGCCGAAAATCGATGCTGAAGAGCATTCGACCCGCACCGTTGTCCGCCCGGAGCAGCCTGCCTACGGTTTCCTGGGGCTCGAGCGCGGGTAGGCCCTCATTGGGATATCCGACGGTCGCTACGTCCCGGGCGTCCCCGCCATTTGAGCGCGATCGGAATACCGCATGCGCGGGAGGCCTCGCTTCCGTGCGCAGCAGCGCCAGGTCGTGCACGATGTCAACCGCGAGCGGGGATGCATCCGCTACCGGCGCGCCGAAGCTGCGGACCCGTACCGCCTTGCAATCCGCAACGACGTGATGATTGGTCAAGAGCACCCCCTCCTCATTCACATAGAATGCGGTGCCCAAACTCGCAAAGTGCAGACCCTCGGGGTTAGGACTACTCGGCCGCGGCGCCAGCGCGTGTGCGACAGCCTCCTCGCGGCGCTCCTTGATCGCCTCGGCTTCAGCGTCGCTGACGATCGAGCCGTGGCAGGCCGAAGCGACATCGCGAAGCACAACATCGCGCTCGCGATCGTAGCACCAGACCACGGTCGAAGATGCGTCGCCGGCGGAAACGGTGTCATTGCCCGCGCCGAGCGTGGCGCTCGGCACCAGCGCGAGCGACAGCAGCCAGGAGAGACGCCAGTGGGTTGACATCGGCTTTCCTCCTCAGGAGCTGCGGGCGCCTCGCCTGCGCCGGCGATGACGGCGCGATCGGCGACGGCGGCTTCGCTCGTGCGTGATGACCGGCTCCGACCGATTGGGACTCGCCACGAGCCTCGCCGAGGAGAATTCACTCTCCCGAAGCAGGGAAGCCCCTCGGACCACCAACCAGAACAACACCAGCAGTGCCGCCAGAGCTTCCAACACTATCCCGAGCGGACTGGTGAGATAGCCCAGGACGAGCATGATCAGACGCGGAAACATCGCGGATTTTGGAACCTCCAGGTCGCTTCCGCTCCCTCCGGAAACGTCCGCGTTATTCTCGTCGCTGCGGTGCCCCGGCAGAACAACCGACCATCCACTGGAAATTTCCGACAGTTCGGCCGCCCCACCGCCGGATGTGGCTTCCAGTGTGAAGTTCCCCAGGCCAAAGACCGAAAAGCTGCCGGTACTCTCACCGCCAGAATGAGCCTCGACCACCAGACGCGCCAAACCTCCGGCAAACGCGCTGTTGAGAACGGCTTCGCGCAGATCGACCCAGTCGTCATCGTTACCAGCGCTCGCCCCGGCCTCACGATACAAACTTCCGACTAATTCCGAGTTTGGGACATTACGATCCGAAGCAGTGGGTGTAGCGGGCGTAATGATAGTCAAGGAGCGCAACACCTGCTCCAGCGTCTCGCCGCGATGGGAAACGCCGTCTGTTTCCATCTCAAGATCAAGGGAACTCGGAGCCATCATTGGGCCAGTCCTGGCCAAACCTCCCGCAGGCTGAAGCTCCGTTCCGAGGCTTGGCTCGATACCGCGGAGAATCGCCGTTGGATTCGTTTCCGCCGCCTCACGTGCAGAAGGTTTGGCCGGGGCCAACACGCTCTCATCTGCTCCCTCAGGACCGGCAATCGGCGTTGCCCGGACCTCAACAGCCAACGGAGCCAGAAGCGCAAGCGCTCCCACCCCGCAAATTCCTATGAGTCTCAGTTGGAATTCGGCCCGCCGCATTGGATACCTGTTCGTCTTCCCTAGTGTAGCGGGTTTGAAGTTCCTGCGATTGCCGTGCACTTCGAGAGGAAATTCAAAAGCCAGGCTCGGCTCACCGTATTCGTTGGATTCCGAAATCGCTCAGAATCGGTACCACCATTGGATCAATCAGCTTAAGCGAACGGTCGCGGCTACCTCAAGGGCTGCGCGGGCTTTATACGCAGCCCGGCCGATATCGTTCCACCATAGATACTTTCGACCCGCGCTACATATTGTTGCGTCTCAGGATAGGGCGGGATGCCGCCATACGCCTCGACGGCATTCTCGCCCGCGTTGTAGGCAGCGAGAGCCAGGTCGATGTTCCCGGCGTACCTATCGAGCAGCCATTTGAGGTAGCTCGCGCCGCCGCGGATATTTTCCGCGGGATCGAAGGGGTGCTCGACGCCAAAGCGCGCCGCAGTCTCCGGCATCAGTTGCATCAGCCCCATTGCGCGCTTGGGCGACACAGCATTGGAATGGAAAGCAGACTCAGTCGCGATCACGGCGGTGACAAAGTTCGTGTCCAGGCCAAAGCCGGGTGCGATCGATTCGATCAGTGCCCGAATTTCAGCGGGCGCAACGGGCGGTTCGGTGGGCAGAGCATAGGTGCGAAATGTCCGCGCCAACTGGCCGCAGTTAGGCAGCTTTGCCGGTGCCGGGCTACCGATCAAGTGCAACAAATTGCCCGCCTCGACGACGCCAGACTCCGCCGCTTTGTGCAGCCACGCGGATGCGATCGCGTCGTTTCGCTGAACGCCCCGCCCGTTCAAATACATCCAACCGAGGTTGAGATACGCCCTGGGCTCACCGCGAGCGCCTGCCTCGCAATAGAGGCCCAAAGCTTGCCTCAGATTCTGTGCGATGCCCTCGCCGTGCTCCAAGTGCAGCGCTCGAACGAACAACGAATCGGCATCGTGGTGAGGCTGGATGGCGCCGGCGTTGCCGGGGAGCTTGGCCGCCGAGCCGGCGATGCTGGCGGACGGGATAGACGTCGCAAGCACGAGAATCAGCGGGCCTATCGCCCATCGCCAATTCCGGCAGGCTCCCACTCCTTGAAGTCGATAACGCTGTGTCGCCAGCATCGCGACTGGGACCATGCAAAAACCAGTCCCACCCTCGATCTATAGCAACATCATACAGTTATACTTTATTGTTAATAGTAACTGTCGGCCGATTTGACAAATTGGCCGACACCGGGGCAGTCACGAAAGGCGGTGATAAGAGCGATACCAGGCGACAAACCGAGGGATGCCCTCGTCGATCGTGGTTTGCGGGGAGAAGCCGAGATCGCGTTCCGTATCCGCGATGTCGGCATAGGTCGCCTGCACGTCGCCGGCCTCCATCGGCGCGAGTTCGATCTTGGCTTTCTTGCCCAGCGCCGACTCCAAGACTGCAATGAATCGCATGAGCGGTTCGCTCCGGTGATTGCCGAGGTTGTAGATACGGCAAGGCGGCTCGAGGCCAGAGTCGGTCGGTGGGCGATCGAGACATGCCACCACCCCCGAGACGATATCGTCGATGTAGGTGAAATCGCGCTGCATCTTGCCGTGATTGAAGACCTTCACCGGACGATCGGCGATTATTGCCTCCGTGAAAAGCCACGCCGCCATGTCGGGGCGCCCCCAGGGCCCATAAACGGTGAAGAAACGCAGCCCGGTCGTCGGCAGCCGGTAGAGATGCGCGTAACAATACGACATCAGCTCATCGGCCTTCTTGGTCGCGGCATAGAGTGAATGCGGCGTGTCCACGCGGTCGGCGACCGCGAAAGGCAACTTGGTGTTGCCGCCGTAAACCGATGACGAACTCGCGAACACCAGGTGCTTTAGTGCCGACATCCGTCGGGATACCTCAAGCACTTCGAGGTGGCCCACGACATTGGAGCTCACATAGGCGTGCGGATTGACGAGCGAATATCGGACCCCGGCCTGTGCCGCCAAGTGAATGATGCGGTCAATGTCGCGGCGCGTCGATACGATCGATTCGAGCGCTCCGCGTTCAGCCAGCTCTACGCGATGAAAGGCAAAACTCGAGTACTTCGCCAGTTGGGCGAGCCGTGCCTCCTTGAGAGCCACGGAGTAATAGTCGTTCAGGTTGTCGACGCCGATGACGGTCTCCCCGCGCCGTAGCAGCGCGGCACAGGTGTGGAGCCCGATAAACCCGGCCGCGCCGGTAACGAGAACGGTCATGGCGTGCACATAGTTGCGGGGTTCATATATCCGACAACAGCGTGGAAATCATCTCTGTTCAATGCATGCCATAGCCTACCCGCTCGTTTCACCGCTTGATCGGACGAACCGGATATGATGAGCCTATCGTGGGAATCCGATGGATTGGGAAAATGACGACGTGGCTCGTTACTGGCGGCTGTGGCTTTATCGGCTCGCACCTGGTTGAGACGCTGCTGACGAATGGCGATCGCGTGCGCGTCCTGGACGACCTTTCCAGCGGCAAGCGCGAGAACGTGCCCGCCGACGCGGAGCTTCGGGTCGGCGATGTCGCGGACCCCGCCGCGGTTTCCGAGGCGATGAAAGGCGTAGCGGGTTGCTTCCATCTCGCCGCGGTCGCCGCGGTCCAGCGCTGCAACGAGGATTGGGTCGCGAGCCACCGCACGAACCTCACGGGAACAGTCACGATTCTGGAGCGGGCTTCGCGCCAGGTCGGTGCGGCGATTCCCGTGGTCTACGCGTCCTCCGCCGCCGTTTACGGCGACAATCCTGCGCTGCCATTGAAGGAGACCGCGGTCGCCAAGCCGCTCTCCGCCTACGGCGTGGACAAGCTCGCGTGCGAACTGCATGCGGCAGTCGGGTGGTCGATCCATGGCGTTCCATCCTTGGGACTGCGCTTTTTCAACGTGTACGGACCGCGGCAGGATCCGACGTCGCCCTACTCGGGCGTGATCAGCATCTTTGCCGCTCGCGCGGCTCAGCGCCGCGCAATCGAAGTGTACGGCGACGGAAACCAGACCCGCGACTTCATCTACGTTGCAGACGTCGTCAAACACCTGTGCGCGGGGATGAGCCAGCTTGGATCCGGCGCTGGCGTGCTCAATGTTTGCACCGGTCGCGCCACCTCGGTGTTGACGCTGGCATCGTTGATTTCCAAGCTTTCGGGGCATGAGTGTCCGATCCAGCATCGACCCGCCCGGCCTGGCGACATCCGCGCTTCGCTCGGCGATCCCGCGGGCGCGATTGCGATGTTGGGACTTAGCGCCGAAACGACGCTGGCCGATGGGCTGGCGCGCACATTGCCCAGCTAAGAACCGCGGGAATCAGATCAGGGAAATTGCCAACGCCGAGAGGCCGGACCAAAGCACCAAGCTGGCGCCGGCGATCAGTACAGCGGCGCGACGCACGGAATAGCGCCCTTCGGAGCGGTTGAAGCCAGTCATGGCTGGATTCGCGAACATCGACCATTCTCCGCGATTATGCAGCAGCGACAGGATAGCCTGCGCACTGAATCTAAAATCTTCGTTAATGGATCGACGCGGCTAACTTGCCGCTATGGTCGGCGCTGACGTTGCTGATGTTGGGGGCAGTGCGCTGAAGGCAGCGCGCGGGTACCCCGGCGGAGCTATTTGTGCTTTTTCGTTTTCACCGAGTGATGGGCGGAGGCGTGGGTCGATTTTGATTTTTTCGTTTTCCCGCTGGCGCCGCGCATGCCCAGCTTGAGCACGACAGGGGTGGTCACGCTCGCTATGACCAAGCGCCGCCGGGCCAGACCCCGCGCGCGGGTACCCTGATTCGCTCCCGACACCGGTGCGTTCATCCTGCTCGGCTCAGCGGAAGGTTCGCCATGTTCGTTCATAAACCGGTATCCTGCACAACCGTCGAACCGCACGATCTGGCCAGAGTAAGGGGCATGCCTTACACCTTCCTTTACTCCGATGCCGCCGGCAGACACATCCTTGACATTTCAAGCAATTAGCGTGCCAGGAGGTGTAAGCCCATAGTATCAATGGCATGATAAATATGGAGTCGCGGATTTGTAAGGTTTTTCTGACAATATGCCGTCATATTCTACGATCAGTCGTCGCACGGGGGCTTCTGTAGCCCGCTCGAGAGGCTTTAGGCTAAACTGCGGTGCGGACGCGTTCGCATCTACTGAGATCGCATCATGAAGGCTCAAGAAACCCGCTGGTCGGCGGATACCCAATTGCGCCAATACTGGCGGTGCTGGGACGGTGAAACCATGGTGTTCCTCCCCAAGTCGGGGGAGACTCACTGCTTGAATGCGCTGGCTGCATCCGTGCTTCAGAGGCTGGGGGAACGCGCGATGACTGCGTCGGAGCTATCGGCCCTACTCCGGAGTGAGGGCGGCGGGGATGCACCGAACTCCCAAGAATTCGACGCCCTTCTCCGGCAGTTCGACGAACTCGGTTTGATCTCGCCACTCGCGTGAAGCTCGCCGCCCTTTCCGAGGACAAGGTGAGAGCCGATCTCAGGGGCAATGGCATTCGCCTCCGGATCGGTCCATTCGCGGTATCAATCAAAGCCGACGACGAGGCTTTCGCCTCGACATTGCATTTCCTTTATCAGGACTTTCCGCTCCTTTCCTCGAACGAACCGAGCGAATTCCGCATCCGTGTCGATTATCCAAATGGATTGCGGCGCTGGTGGCGGCGGCAAGTCCGCTTTTACCTCGACGACGTGCAACCCTTCGAACCCTTTCCCAGCCGCCTGGCGTTACCGTTCTTTGAGTGGGGACTGAACTGGTGCATCTATGAATATGCCCACGATTTCCTGATCATTCACGCCGCCGTGGTCGAGCGAAATGGGCGCGCATTGTTGATGCCGGCGGTCCCAGGATCCGGCAAGAGCACGCTCTGCGCGGCGCTCGTGATCCAGGGCTGGCGCCTGCTTTCGGATGAATTCGCGCTGATCCGCGCGGCCGACGGCCGCGTATGGCCGATTCCGCGGCCGATCGGCCTCAAGGAAAAATCGATCGAGATCATTCGCAAGCTGCCCGGGGCGGTTGACATTGGCCCGACCTTCATGGATACGCGCAAGGGCAATGTCGCGCACCTTCGCCCGCCCGGCGATTCGGTCAATCGCGCCAACGAACCGGCGACCGCGGCGCGAATCATTTTTCCGCGCTTTCAGCGGGGCGCCCAGAATCAAATCGAACCTTTGAGCAAGGCGTCGGGTTTCGCGAAGGCCTCGGATGATAGCTTCAACTACGAACTGTTGGGCGCCGCCGGGTTCGACTTTCTCTCGGCCGTGATCGACAACAGCGAGTGTTTTGATCTCACTTTTTCAGATTTGCAGGCGGCGCTCGACCTCATCGAGACTGTCGTCGCGGATTCCTAGCCGATGAGCGCACGCGCCGCCCCCGATGATGCCGTGCTCCTGCAGTTGCTGCGCTCGCCTGCGGCGGCGCGCGAGCTTTCGCCGCGGGATTGGGAGGACGTGTTCTGGCAAGCGCGCAGCACGCGGCTCGGTGGGCGTCTGCGGCGTCACCTGCGCGACGAAAACCTGCCGCCGGTCGTGCAGCGGCGACTCTTGGCCGCCTTTACCGAGGCTGAGTACCAACGCCGACAGATGCTCTGGGAAATCGATCGCTTGCGCCGCGTCATCGCCGCGGTCGCACCCGATTTCATCCTGTTGAAGGGCGGTGCTTACGCCGCGATTGGACTGGAGATCGCGCTTGGACGACCCGCCGGCGATCTCGACGTAATGGTTCCGTTTGAGAAAATCGCCGCGATCGAACGCGCCGTCCTGGCGAATGGCTGGGAGCATGTGATCATCGACGAGTACGACCAGCGCTATTACCGCAGTTGGATGCATGAGCTTCCACCGCTTTGCCACCGCGACCGGGAAACCGAGCTCGACTTGCATCACGCGATTGCGCCGCGGACGTCACGGCTTCGGCTCGACATGGGACCGATATTCAAGGCAGCCCTGCCGATCGAGCCGGGTGGGCCACGCACGCTCGCGCCCATAGACATGGTCCTGCATTGCGTCGTGCATCTTTTCCATGACGGTGAAATCGCGGGCTCACTCCGCGATCTCGTCGATTTCGACGGGTTGCTCCGCCACTTCGGCGGCAATGAATTCTGGAGCAACCTGGTGCCTCGCGCGCTTGCTCTCGGCTTGGGACGACCGCTTTTTTACGGGCTCCGCTATGCAAAGCGGCTCTTGGCGACGCCGATCCCCGAGGCTGTTACGCGCGCGTGCGAAGCGGCTCGGCCATCTCCGCCCACGCTCGCACTCATGGATTTCGCAGTGCCTCGCGCGTTGGTGCCGGCGGCATCGCCGTGGGCGAGCGCGGGCGCACGGATCAGTGCCTTCGGCCTCTACGTGCGCTCGCACTGGCTGCGCATGTCGATGCTTCCGTTGCTCGCGCATCTCGCGCGGAAGTCAGTGCGGCGATGGAAGCCTCGCCCGAGCGAGGCTTGACCGCCCGATCCCGGGCGCCGCCTAATAACAAAAAGGACGAGAAGGAGAAAACCGATGACCGGCGGTGTCACGTACCAAAATCCTCCGGGTGGGGCGCCGCCGCAAGGACTCTACTCCAATGTCGCGCGCGCGGAGGCTGGAACTCTTTTCTTCATCGCCGGACAGCTCGCCGTCGACGGCAATGGAAGGGTCGTGGGCAAGGGCGAATTCGCGCGGCAATTCCATCAGGTCTTCGCGAACCTCGGCGCGGTGTTGCGCGGCCTCGGCCTGGGCTTCGATGACATTGCGAAATTCACGACGTACCTCGTCCATGCGCCGGACATCGAGGCCTTCATGTCCGAGCGCGCGGCGCTGTTTCCGCGCCTGTTCTCGACGCCGCGATATCCCCCAAACACACTGCTGATCGTCGACCGGCTGGTCAAAGAGGAATTTCTGATCGAGGTCGAAGCGGTCGCGCGCGAGCGGGACCCGCGCTCGTAAACCGGTCGAGGGGTGATCATGCGCGGTGCGCCGCTCACGGCAGCGATGAGTGTCTGCCTGGTGCTGGCGATCCTGCCGCTTGCCGCGTTCCCGGCGCTCATTCCGACCTTCACGGCCGAGTGGCGAATCAGCAACACCCAAGCCGGCTGGATCAGCGGCATTTATTTTTTCGGATACATGGCAACGGTGCCGTTCCTGATGAGCGCCACCGACCGCGTGGACGCTCGATGGGTCTATTTCGGCGGAACCGCCCTGTCGGCCGCCGCCACTTTCGCCTTCGCGTGGCTGGTTCACGACTTTTGGTCGGCGCTCGTCCTGCGAACAATCGCCGGCATCGGGCTCGCGGGCACCTATATGCCCGGGCTCAAGGTGCTGACCGACCGCATCACGGGCAACGTCTCGCGTGCGGTCGCCGCTTACACCGCCTGCTTCTCGGTCGGCAGCGGCTTCTCGTTTCTTCTGGCGGGCTCGGTGAGCGATGCCAGCGGCTGGCGTCTCGCCTTCGTCGCGTGCGCGCTGGGCCCGCTCGCGGCGCTTGCGCTCACCGCAGCGCTATTGCGGGCGCGGCCGACGCCCACCACCCGATCCTCCATCGGCTTGCTTGCGGGGTTCAGGCAGGCGCTCGGCAATCGCGCTGTCGTCGGTTACATCCTCGCCTACAGCACGCACAACTTCGAAGCGCTGGCCATGCGGGGCTGGGTGGTGAGCCTGCTGGTGTTCGCGGCGGCACGGACCGATGCGCAAGGTTTTCCCTGGAGCCCGACGGAGATCGCGACAGCCCTCACCGTGCTGGGGCTTCCCGGCACTATCCTCGGCAACGAGCTCGCCATGCGGATTGGGCGCAACCGAGCGATCATCTTTATCATGTTGACCTCGGCGGGGTTCTCCGCGGCCGTGGCCGGCGCCACTGACGCGCCCTACTGGCTTCTTGTCACGCTCGTCCTACTGCACGGCATGAGCATTCCCGCCGATGCCGGCGCCATCGTCGCGGGCACGGTCGATGCCGCCGCAAGCGAGGTGCAGGGCGCGAGCCTCGCTCTGCAGGCAAGCGCCGGTTTCGGTGCATCGTTCCTGGGCCCGTTGGTCGTCGGCGTTGTGCTCGATCACACCGGCGGCGCCGCGAGCGCCATTGCTTGGCGTTGGGCATTTCTTTCGATCGCGGGCTTCGCCTGCCTCGGCCCATTTGCGATCAGGCTCGCGAAGCGGCGGGTCAGCGGAGCGCAACCCGCCGTCAAATGTAGATGCCGCGATGGCGGGTACAGGCGAAGGGCGTAGGGCGGGTCAGCGGAGCGCAACCCGCCGTCAAATGTAGATGCCGCGATGGCGGGTACAGGCGAAGGGCGTAGGGCGGGTCAGCGGAGTGCAACCTGCCATCGGTTAGAACTTTGCCTTGATCCCGACCGAGCCCGAGTTCTGGTTGAAGCCGCCGGTGAACTTGCCGTCGTAGTCCACGAAGAAGCTGGCCCCCGGCCCGAACTCGTGGCTCACACCGACTCCGACCAGCGCGCTCTCGCGTCCGAAGGAAGTGCCGACGACCGTGAAGGGCGAAGTTGCCATGCCTGCGAGCTGCGCCGTCAGGGTCTGGCCCGCATCCAGGAACTCGTGCGCCCAGCCCACCCTCACCTCCGGCACCAGAACCCCGTAGCTGCCGAGATCGAGTTTCGCGGTCGCCCGGACGCCGATCGTGGTCGAGAGCGAATTGCCATCGGCCGCGCCTACCGACAACGCGCCGAAACCGCCGCTCTCGGTGAGGGGCCGCGGCCAGGATCGCCAACGCCGACGTGGCGGCGCACAACTCCGCTGACAGAAGGGCACGGCGGGTCTTTCCGCTGCGCATCGGCATCTCCCCCGGAGATGCCGGCCGTCACCTCTAGTTAGAGGCCACCTCGCTACCGAAACTATCTCCTGTGGATACTACTATAGATATTGTATCTCACTCTGTCAGCCCCTCAGGGCGGCGACGATCTCCGTATTGGTCATGGGCCAGCCGACCGTCGCCGCCATCAACCGCAGAGCGAAGCGGTGCATCTCCTCTCCATCCATGGAATCGACGGCGTCGGAAGCGATCACCACCCGGAAATCGTAATTGGTCGAATCGAAAGCGCAGCAGAGCACGCAAGAGGTCGTATTGATGCCCGCGAGGATGAGCGTGTCGACCCTGAGCCGGCTTCGCAGCAAAAACAGCAGATCGGTGCCCAAATAGGGGCTGTAGCGCTTCTTGTTGCGGACGACGAGGTCGCTCTCCGCCCTGAGCGAGGGAATGATTTCTGTACCACGGCTCCCGATGATGTTGTGCCGCCGCATGCCCTTGCGCGCCTTTCCGGGATCGTCGTGAATCGCGCTCCAAAACGGGTTGCCGAGAATCTCCTCGCTGTCGCGATATTCCGTCACCACGTGCACGATCGGAACGCTTTGAGCCCGGAGCGTGCGGAAGAGTTCGCCCGCGTGATCACCGGGCCGCAGCGTTCGGCCGCGAGCGGCAGTGTGGCGATCTCGGGGTCGAGGTGGCCCCGATGCATGTCGATCGCGACGCACGCTGTGCGCGAGTGTTCGAGTTTGATCATGGCCCCTCCTCCCGACCAAGGTCGGCTCTCTGGCGCCAGCCCTGGAGTGTGAGCTAAACCTCTCTCATGGCTTCCCCGCTCTGTCCACCGCGCCCCGCACAAAGGAGATCCAACGATGACCCCAAGGCAGTCGGGGCAGTCCGTGCGCCGGTTCGAGGACGAGCGCTTCCTCAGGGGACACGGGCAGTACGTCGAGGACGCCATCCGCGGCGACGATGCCCACGGTTTTGTCGTGCGCTCGCCACACAGCCACGCGATCATCGAACGGATCGACATCGCAAACGCCATCGGCGCGCCGGGTGTGCTCGGCGTTTTCACCGAGGCCGATCTGCGCGCCGACGGATTGGGACCTCTCCCCTGCATCGCGCAGGTGAAGTCCCTTGAACCCATGATCGTGCCGCCGCGCTATGCGCTGGCGCGCGAACGCGTGCGGCATGTGGGCGATCCCGTCGTCTTCGTCGTGGCGACGAGCCGAGAGGCCGCGCGCGATGCCGCCGAGCTGGTCGAGATCGAGTACCACTCGCTACCCGCCGTCGTCGATGCGGTGGACGCATTGGCCGAAGGTGCGCCGCAACTCTGGAACGAGGCGCCCGGCAATCTCTCCTATCGCTTCCAGAAGGGCGATGCCGAGGCGACGCACGCCGCTTTCGCCGGCGCCGCTCGCATCGTCGAGATCGAGCTCATCAATAACCGCGTCGTCGTGGCGCCCATCGAGACGCGGGTCGGGATCGGCAGCTACGATCGCGCAGCCGAGCGCTATCACCTGCTGCTGACGGGTCAGGGCGTGCACGGCATCCGCGACCAGATGGCGCAGAGCGTGTTCCGCATTCCACCCGAGCGCATTCACGTAGTGGCGCCCGACGTCGGCGGCGGGTTCGGCGTCAAAAATTTCCTCTATCCCGAGTGGGTGCTGCTGCTTTGGGCGGCGCGGCGGCTCGACCGCCGGATCGCCTGGATTGGTGAGCGCGCCGAGGATTTCGTGAGCTCGACGCACGGCCGCGACAACCGCACCAAGGCCCGTCTCGCGCTCGGTTCGTCGGGTCGTTTTCTCGGGCTCGAGGTCGAGACGGTCGCCAATCTCGGCGCCTATCTGTCGTCGAATGGTCCCGGCAGCTCGACCAATTCGCCCGGCACGGCCCAAGGCGGCCTCTACGTCATTCCCGCGGCTTTCATGGACGTGCGCGGCGCCTTCACCAACACCGTGCCGATCGACGCCTATCGCGGGGCCGGCAAACCCGAAGCGAATTACGTGATCGAGCGCCTCATCGACCTGGCCGCGCGCGAAATGGGCGTCGATCCCGTGGCGCTTCGGCGGCAGAACCTGATCGCCGATTTTCCCTATCGCACCGCCATGAGCATGCAGATCGACTGCGGCGAATTCGCCGCCAATCTCGATAAGGCGGTCGCGCAAGCGGAGCGAAGTGGCTTCGAGGCCCGACGACGCGAAGCCGCGGCGCGCGGCAAGCTGAGAGGCATGGGCGTCGCCTGTTTCCTCGAGACCGCGCGCGGCCAACCCGGCGAAGGCGCCGAGATCCGTTTCGACGGAGATGGGAAAGTGGCGTTGCTGCTGGGCACGCAATCGAATGGCCAGGGGCATGAAACCAGCTACAAGCAAGTCGCGGCGGATTTGCTCGGCCTTCCGCTGGAGCACTTCCGCTATGTGCAGGCGGATACGATGAGCGTGCGCCGGGGCGCCGGCCACGGCGGCGCACGTTCGATGCACATGGGCGGAACGGCGCTGGTCCTAGCGATCGAAGCGGCGATCGAAAAAGGACGCAAGGTCGCGGCGCGGCTGCTGCAGGCATCCGTGCAAGAAATGGTCTTTTCCGAGGGCCGCTACGCCGTGCGCGGGAGCAGCCACGGCATCGACCTGCTGGAAGTGGCCGCGGCCGCCAGGGATCCCGCCAACCTCCCCCAGGAAATCGAGAGCGCCGGTCTCGACTCCTACGCCTACAATCCCTCGGATGTCGTCACCTTCCCGAACGGCTGCCACATCGCCGAGGTCGAGATCGATCCGGAGACCGGCAATGTAGCACTGCTTCGCTACACTGCCGTCGACGACTATGGGCGGCTGATCAATCCCATGCTGACGGCGGGCCAGGTGCATGGCGGCGTGGCGCAGGGCATCGGGCAGGCGCTGACGGAGCACACCGTTTACGATCCGCAGTCGGGCCAGCTTTTGAGCGGCTCGTTCATGGACTATGCGCTGCCGCGCGCCGACGATCTCTCATCCTTCGACCTGATCCTGGTCGAGGTGCCGACGCGGGCAAATCCGCTGGGCGTCAAGGGATCGGGCCAGGCCGGCTGCATTGCCGCGCCGCAAACCATCATGAACGCCATACTGGACGCGCTGGCGCCGCTCGGCATCCGACATCTCGACATGCCGGCAACGCCGCACCGCATCTGGTGCGCAATCCAGCAGGCGCGGCGCGGCTAGGGCATTTCCTGGACGAAGGCCGGTGCTCGGACTACGCTAGGTCGATGCTCAAAACCCTTGCCGCTCTGGCGCTGCTGTTCATTGTGAGCCTGCCGGGCGCCGCGCAGGCAGGCGGCGTCTTCATCGCGTTCCCGTTTCCGTTCATCTTCCCGTTTCCGTTCTTCGGCGCGCCTTTTTTCCCGCCGCCGGCCTTTTTTCCGCCGCCGCCGGCTTTTTTCCCTCCGCCACCGGCCTTTTCCCCGCAGCCGGCGGCCTTTCAGCCGCAGGCAGCGCCCACCGCGACGACCCCACACCCCGCCGCGACCACGCACGCGACCGGAGCGAGAACGGCGCACACTTGCCGGATATTCAATGGCGACGCCACGGTCGACGGAACCCAGCAGCCGTTCTTTGGCACGGCTTGCCTGGGCGCCGACAAGAAATGGCATATCCAGCAGCCTTGACCGTTTGAAAAGCAATCCATGACCAAATCACTCGCCGCCGAAGCCGTCGCGCAGTTTTGGCGCGAGGGCTTTTACTTCCCGCTCCGCGTCCTGCCGAGCGAACGCGCGCGGGATTACCGCACGTTGCTGGAGGCGCAGGAAAGAAATCAGGGCGGCCCCTTGCAGAGCAATCGCCGCCACAAGGTCCATTTGCTGTTCCGCTGGGCCAATGAACTCGTGCGCTTGCCCCGGATACTCGATGCGGTCGAGGATCTGATCGGCCCGAATATCCTTTGCTGGACCACCAATTTCTTCATCAAGGAAGCCCACGACCCCGCCTTCGTTTCGTGGCACCAGGACGCCACATATTGGGGGCTCGATCCCGACGACGTCGTGACGGCATGGCTTGCGCTATCGGATGCGCCGGTCGAGAGCGGCGCGATGAAATTCCTCCCGGGCAGTCACCGCGGCGCGCAGCTTCCGCACGTCGACACCTTTCATGAGAACAATCTGCTGAGCCGCGGCCAGGAGATCGCGGTTGCCGTGGACGAACGCCAAGGCGTCTTCGTGCCGCTCGGCGCCGGTGAAATCTCGTTGCACCATGTCAAGCTGGTGCACGGCTCTGCCCCCAACACCACCGGCGACCGGCGCATCGGCCTTGCGATCCGCTACATTCCTCCGCACGTGCGTCAGCTCAAAGTGCGGGACTCCGCCATGCTGGTGCGGGGGACCGATACGCATGGCTATCACGATCCCGAGCCGGAGCCGGATGCCGATCTTTCGCCGGCGGCACTTGCCGCCCATGCCGATGCCGTGGAACGACAGGTGAAAGCACTTTACTCCGGCACCGAGAAGCAGACCTTCCGCGCGTAGCGGGTGGGTCCACCGCCCCTAGCTTCGGGCCGGCTCGATCAGCATGCAGCCGAGGATGATGTCGACGTTCACGCCATCCGCGGCCAGCGGCACATTGGCGATTTCATACTTGAGATACTCGCGACCAACCCAATTGATCAGGCCGCAGTTGCGCACCGGCATCTTGTGGTCGCAAATGAGCCGGTAGAGCCGGTTGTTCTGCGCAGCTTGCGCCCGCGAGTAGGCTTCCTCCTGAAACTTCCCGGTACTGTCGCGGCCGACACGCTCGACGATCCTGCTGCCGATGAGGCGGTAACGAAATCGCGGCGGATCGCCGACGACATCGAGCATGAACATGTTGCCCATGAAGGGCCGGAGCTCGAGCGGATCGATGTCGGCGCGGCCGGGAAGACGATCGCCCTTCCGTTTCGCCTGCCAATAGCGGACGAAGTCGTGGAGCTTCGGGTGCTCGAAGCGGAGGTCGACATCGACCTCGAAGAAAGCGGGGGCTTTGTCCTCGGTCACTGAGCGGCGTTCTCAACCACCGTTGCGGAACCGTCCCCTCGACGGCCGCCTTCAACTGATGAAATAGGTCGCCATAGTTGCGACGCAATCACCCTGAAGAGTCGAGTCGCGGCTTTTTTGGACCCCTTGGCGATGCGATTTTCCGCTCAAACGCTCGCGACTTCGGTGCTGTTGATCCACCTCGCGATCGTGCTGTTCAACGTGGGCGGCCTCGCCGTGATCCCGCTGGGCGGATGGCTTGGCTGGCGATGGGTGCGTATCTATTGGTGGCGTGCCCTGCACCTGCTCTCGCTCGCAGCGGTCGCGCTGCAGGCGGTGTCGGGGCAGGCGTGCTTTCTCACGGCTTGGCAGGCCGCATTGGCCGGACTTGGCGGCGGCGAGACGCCGCCGATGATCGCGCGCTGGATCAATAGCCTCCTATATTGGCCGCTCCCGCTCTGGGTATTTGCACTGATCTACGTAGCGGTTCTGCTCTATACGCTGGCGCTCTGGCGCTACGTTCCGCCGGGACGACGCGCGCACATCCCAGCCTAGATTTCCGCGGTGCCACCGGGTGTTTTCACGCTTTGCCTAGTTGTTCGACCAGAGCCCGCCAAAGGCTCCAGATCTCGCCTGTCTGCTCGACGGCGGTCTGGACCAGGAGAACTTTTGACGTCGGATCGACGCAAATGCGCTGGCCGTAAGCGCCAAGAAGCGCGAATTGTCGCGCGCCCCAGGGCAACAGCCACATGAGGTAGCCATAGCCAAAAGTGGGATCAGCCTTTCCGGGCGCGAGAGGGAGGGCGGTGCACCGGGAAGCCCTCGGTAAACCCATAATGCTCGGCGTTGGGACCCGAGGGAGAGAAGCTCGGCCCGCCGCCACTCGCGGGGTCTAGGCTCTGCGCAGTGAGACGGCCATAGGTCGAGGCAGCGACGATGCCAGCAAGCAGCTCGCGGCGCTTCATCGCCTGGGCGGCTCGCTCCGGGATTGAGACGCCAGCCGAAGTTCGTGGAGCTGAAGATTGCAAAGGGCGAGGCGCAGCATCGGTGTTGCCGCCCCCACGGCCCCACCCCGGCGCACCATGTCGCCAATGATGTGCTCGGCCTCGGTCGGGCCGCCCGCCTCCATGTCCTTGCGCATGGATGCGGTGAAAGTCGAGGTGCGATCGCTGAACATCTTTCGCCAGCGATCTCGTGCCTCCGCGCCCATCGGCGAACCCGAGGCCGCCGCCACCGCGGCGCACTCGTCGAGCGCGGTCAACATGGCGCTCTCGCCGACCGCCGTCGAGAGGATCTCGCCCACATTGGCGCGCGTTACCGTCGTCACCGTCGCAAGCGCCGCCAGCATGACGAACTTGTCCCACATATCCTGTCGAATGTGCTCCGAGAGCACAGTCTTGAAGTTTCCTTTGCGAAGCTCAGCCGCAATGGCCTCGGTGCGGCTTGAGGAACCACCCGCAAGCTCGCCGAAGGCAACGACTGCGAGCGAGCCGTTATGGACAATGTGACCTTCCGGCGAGAGCGCCACGCCGATATAGCAGGTGCCACCCAGCACGCGCTCGCGGCCGAAGCGCGCGATCAGCTTGTCGAGATGCAGCAAGCCGTTGAGCAGCGGCAGCACAACGCTGTTCGGCCCCATGGCCGGCGCGATCGCATCGATCGCTGCGTCGAGATCGTAGGCCTTCGCGGTCAGGAGGACGACATCGTAGGGCGCCCTGATACCGCCGGCGACGACTGTCTTCACGGGACGCGAAATATCGCCGACCTCGCTCTTGACGACGAGGCCTTGTCGCTCCAATACCTCCCGCCGCTTCGGCCGCACCAGGAACGTCACGTCGGCGCCGCCTTCCGCTAGCCGACCGCCGACATATCCGCCGATCGCACCCGCACCCAGAATCAATAGCCGCATCCTGCCGCCTCCGTCCGAAAGGCGGCGGAGATCATAGGGGTGGGCGCGCCCGGAAGCGAGCGCTTGTTGGCAACGCATTGCACGCTTGGAGCGGAGGCGGCAAGCCGCTAGCATCGTGCCTTCTCTACAAGGATTTCCGTCATCATGACCTTTGCCGCTGGCATTCCCGACCCCCGCGAGACCACTGCCGCCGACGTATTTCTGCGCGCGCTCAAGGCGCACAACATCGATTACTTCTTCGCCAATCCGGGAACGGACTTTCCCCCGGTCATCGAGGCGTTCGCCCGTGCGCAGAAGGCCGGCATTGCGGTGCCGCGGCCGATGGTGGTGCCGTTCGAAAGCACGGCCGTCTCGATGGCGCACGGCGTCTACATGATCAAAGGCGCACCCCAAGCGGTCATGGTGCATGTGAGCGTCGGTACCGGCAACACGCTCAACACGCTCATCAACGCCAGCCGCGATCACATCCCGATCCTGCTGATCGCGGGACGCACGCCCTTTACCGAAGGCGCCGCCCACGGCGCGCGCAACCGGCACATCCATTGGGCGCAGGAGATGTTCGATCAGGCGGGCCTGGTGCGCGAGATGGTGAAGTGGGATTACGAGCTGCGCACGCCGGATCAGGCCGCCGATGCGGTCGCGCGCGCCATGGAGCTGATGATGACGGCGCCGCGCGGACCCGCCTATCTCATGTTGCCGCGCGAAGTGCTGGGAAGCGCCGTGCGCCTCGGCAACGAGCCGGCCTCGCTGCGCGCGGTGCCCGCGGCACCCCACCCCGACCCCGCGGCGATCGAAGCCTTGGCGCGAATGGTGCTGGCGGCGGAGCGGCCGCTCATCATTGCTTCCAACAGCGGCGAGACGGAGCCCGGCGTCAACGCGCTCGCGCGCCTCGCCGAGCGCTTCGCGCTGCCGGTGGTGTCGCAGAACGTGCGCTATCTCTGTCTGCCCGCGAACCATCCGATGCATTTGGGCTACCAGCCGGGTCCGCTCCTCAAAGACGCCGACCTGGTGTTGGTGATCGATGCCGACGTGCCGTGGATTCCCGCGCAAGACCGCCTCCCCGCGGATTGCCGCGTGGCGCATCTGGGCGGCGATCCGAGCTTTCAGCGCTACCCCATGCGCAGCTACCGCAGCGACCTCGCGATTGCGGCGGAAACGCCGATCCTTCTCTCGGCGCTCGAGGCGGCTTTGACGCGCCTCGCCTCGCCCGGCGACCCGCGCATCGCCGGGCGGCGCGAACGCTTGGCGGCGCAGCACTTGGCGCTCCGAAAGAGCTGGGAGGCGGCCAGCACTGCGGCGGCCAATGCCGATGTGATCAAGCCGGAGTGGTTGAGCCGTTGCCTCGGTGCCGCGCTCGATCAGGACACCATCATCGTCAACGAATATCCGCTTCAGCTCGAACACTGCGTGCGCGAGCGGCCCGGCCATTATTTCGGACTGAGCCCGGCAGGCGGGCTCGGTTGGGGTTTCGGGGCGGCGCTGGGCGCGAAGCTCGCGGCACCCGAAAAGCAGGTGGTCGCGACGCTCGGCGACGGCGCTTATATGTTCGCGAACCCGACCGCCTGCCACTGGACCTCGGCCAAGTACGGACTGCCCATCCTGACCGTGGTCTTCAACAACGCGCGCTACGGCGCGGTCCGGCGCGCGACACTCTCCATGTACGGTGAGGGAACCGCTTCCGAGAATGACGGCCGGCTCATGGCGGACCTCGATCCGAGCCCGGATTTCGAGAAGCTGGCGGAGGCCAGCGGCGGCTATGGCGAACGGGTCGAACGCCCCGGCGATCTGCCGGACGCCATCGCGCGGGCACTGAAGGTGGTGCGTACGGAGAAGCGCCAGGCCCTCCTCAACGTGATCTGCCGCTACTAAAAAAGCGCGCGCACGCTTGCGGACTTAACATTCACGCCATGTGGTTGTTTGAAATTCCGGCCGTACTATCGGAGTACTGTCGGAAGGTTGCACCGATGCGGCGGTGCTAAGAACCTCTCAACCACTTCACCGCATTATCCGGGGATGCCTGCAAGTCCCGCATCGATCCTGCGCACCAGGCGTCCGGTCAGTCAGGGCGAGCTCGAGGAAGTTCTGCGCCGCCATGAGCTGTTTCAGGCCGCGCGACCAGGCGGACAGCGCGCCTCGCTTGCATACCGCGACCTGACCGGCAGAAACTTGGCCGACCGCAACCTGGCGGACGCCGATCTCACCGCGGCATTCCTCTGCGATGCCAATCTGGCGAGCGCCAACCTCGCCGGCGCGAACTTATTCGGATGCAATTTGGCGCGCGCGAATATGCGCGGCGCATCCCTGGCACGGGCCGACCTCAGGGGGGCCTGCCTGCGTGAAGCCGATTTGACCGGCGCCAATCTCTTCGACGCAGACCTCAGGGACGGGCGCATCGCCTTGAGGCGTCACGACCGCGAACCGGAAGCGACGGCTGAAATCTCCAACACCGAGCTGAGCGGCGCCAATATGGCGAATGCGAACCTGACTCAGGCGCGGCTCGACGGGTCGGTTGCTCTGCACACCGACTTCACCGACGCGATGATGCGCGGCTGCAAGCTCGTGCGCGCCGATTTGCGCAACGCTCGGCTCAATGGCGCCAATCTCGAAGACGCGGATCTCTCGGGCGCCGATCTGCGCGGCGCGAGCCTGCGCGGAGCCGTCCTCATTCACACAATTCTGGCCGAGGCGCACAGCAACGACGCCGATTTCAGCGGCGCGCTCACTCACGGCAACGCTGGGCGCGACGTGGCGGCATTGCCGGAGTCATTCGTGGACCTGCTCCTGCGCCACGAGCGGTGGGTCGCCAGCGACGGTCGCGACGGAGCGCCGCTCGACGTGAGCGGCTTCGATTTGCGCTCGGCGAGCGGCTTGACCGGACGCCGGCTATCCGCCTTGGTGGGCTACCATGCCATCCTCTACGGCATGAACCTCGAGGGCATTGCGTTGCAGGCGGCACAGCTCGAAGGAGCCGATCTGCGCGCGTCCCACCTCGCCAACTCCGACCTTCGCGGTATCAATCTGAGGCAGGCGCGGCTCAATCACGCGGATCTGCGCGATTGCAACTTTGGGCCGCTGCTGCTCGCGGATGGCCGAGTAATTTCAAGCGCACTTGACGGGGCGGACGCCCGGCAGGCGGATTTCCGCGGCGCCAATTTGCAGCGGGCGGTCCTGCGCGGCGCCAATCTCGCCGGTGCCCTTCTTGAAGGCGCCCAGCTTGATGGCGCCGACCTCACGCACGCCAATCTCGCCGGCACGTTCAAGAGCCCTTCAGTATCCCCGCTTGCCATCGGCACCGGCCCGCGCTAAAGGCCCCACTTGCGCGGGTCAGCCAAAATCGGCCGCGCAAAGGGAGCCATGATGGGATCGACCGGGCCTTCGTTTACCAGCGGCCAGATCGGCGACGGAGCCGATGGCGGCAATTCGCAGGACGCGCGGCCTGATCCGCAGCTCCCGCTGTTCTACCGCTCGATTTCCGCGGTCGATGCGATTCGGCACGGCGGCAAATCTCTGAGGCGGTCGATCGGCTTCGGCTTCGCGCGCCACGCCCATGCCGTGGTGCTGAACGGCAATGAATTCGAGCTTGCCTCACGGCATTACCCGATCGTGTTCACCTCGCAGCCGCAAATCGTGCCGCTTGCCCTGCTCGGCCTCAAACCCGGGCAGAATCTATTCTTGCGCCCGGACGGAGAATGGCGGCCCAGCACCTATGTGCCCGCCTATGTCCGCCGCTATCCCTTCATCTTGCACACGAGCGCGGACAACCAGCAATTCACGCTCTGCGCCGATGAAAGCTCGGGCGCTTTTGAGGACGGCGCCGAGCGGCCGCTGTTCATCGAGGGGAAACCGAGCGAGGCATTGCGCAGCGCGTTCAACTTCTGCGCCGCATTCCATAACGATTTCAACGCCACCCGCGAATTCGGCGACCAGCTCGTCGAGCGTGGGCTGCTGGTGCCCAATCAAGCCGAAATCACCCTCGGTTCCGGGGAGAAGCTGGCGGTCAGCGGTTTTGAGGTCATCGACCGCGGACGCTTCTCGGGTCTCCCCGACAGCGCCTTCCTGGAGTGGCGCCGAAAGGGCTGGATCGGCTGGGTCTACGCGCATTTCCTCTCTCAAGGAAACTGGCCGGCCTTGGTCGACATGGCCGCCGGTACGGCCACCGCGTAGCGGGCAACATCACGCAGCGGGGGAGTTGCGGATGCTCGATGGCGGCAAAGCGCTGGTTTTGTTTTCGGGTGGGCAGGACTCAACGACCTGTCTTGCCTGGGCGCTGGAACGCTTCGAAGTGGCGGAAACCGTGGGCTTCGCCTACGGCCAGCGGCACGCGGTCGAGATGACCTGCCGCGAGCCGGTGCGGGAGGCGATGCGCCGGATCAATCCTGCCTGGGCAGCGCGCCTCGGTGCCGACCACGTGATCGACCTGAGCGCGCTCGGCGCCCTGAGTGAAAGTGCGTTGACCACCGCCACCGAGATCACCTTCACGAAGGAAGGCCTCCCAACCACTTTCGTTCCCGGCCGCAACCTGGCGTTCCTGACCTTTGCGGCAATGATCGCCTATCGGAGAGGCGCCAAGCACATCGTCGGCGGGATGTGCGAAACCGATTTCTCCGGTTACCCCGACTGCCGCGACAACAGCGTCAAGGCGATGCAACTCGCGCTCAATTTGGGAATGGCGCGCGACTTCGTTCTCCACACGCCACTTATGTGGATCGACAAGGCCGCCACATGGAAGCTCGCGCACGATCTCGGCGGAAAGGCATTCGTGGACCTCATCGTGCAGGACACGCACACCTGCTATCAGGGCGAGCGTCGAAAGCGACACGACTGGGGCTACGGGTGCGGCGCTTGCCCCTCATGTGAGTTACGGGCCCGCGGCTACCACACGTTCCTCACGAAGCGATGATGACTGTCTTCGGCATCGCGAATGCAGGGTCCGCGTGAGCGGAGCGCGTGCAGAGGAGATCGCGGGCGGTTCTTACCGCGGCCTGACCATGGGGTTGTTCGCGGTCGCCGCGGGAGCGCTGGCCTTCGCCGCTTGGCAGGTGGCGCTCCGCGTGCCGCAATATTTCGAGATCGACTATGGCGAAGGATTCGTCTGGAGCCAGATGTCGGACCTCGTCGCGGGACGGCTCTATCGCCCGCTTTCCCAATACCCGGTCGCGCTAATGCACTATACCCCCCTCTTCCACGCGACGGCCGCGCTGGTATGGAAACTCGGCGTCGATCCGCTGATTGCTGGTCGCCTCGTCAGCCTGATCGCAGGGCTTGCTCTCGTGGCTAGCTGCGGAGTGCTGGCCTACATGGCCGCACCGGCTACGCTGCCGCCCCACCGCCGGCGATTGGCCGCGCTTGCCGCTGTGGCGCTCGCGATCGGCTCGCCGGAAATCATCGAATGGTCGACGCTGATGCGCGTCGACATGCTCGCGACCAGCCTCGGAATGCTGGGGCTCGCCGCTTTGGCCTGGAGCGATCGCAGCCGTTGCGCGCTGGCCTTGGCCGGAACGTGCTTCCTGCTCGCACTGAGCGCAAAGCAAAGCGCGCTCGCCCCAGCGCTTGCGGGAATCACCGCTCTGCTGTGGGCGCGTCCGCGCGCCGCGCTCTGGTTGATGGGCGGCATAGTGGCGGCGGTCGCGCTCCTGGTCGGGAGCGCCGAGCTTGCTACTGCCGGGGAATTTCTGCGACATACCGTCCTCTACGACGCCGCGCGGGTCCATTGGGATCAGCTCATCCTGTTGTGGTTGCCGCTCTTGGTAAAATCGGCCGCCATCATCGCCGTCGCCGCGGGAGTCTCGGCACTGATACTGCGCGCGGTCATTCGCGGAGACGCAGTCCGCGCCGATCCAAGCTCTTGGCTGCGGCTCGCTCTCGCACTCAACTTCGGCCTCGGCCTCGCCTTTTCGCTCGGGACGGCAAAGGTGGGCGCCGGATCGGGCTATATGCTGCCGCTGCTCGCTCCCGCCGCATCGCTCGCCGCCCTCGCCTTCGCGGAGTGTTCCCGCTATGCCCGAATCCTCTTCGCCGTGTTCGCCGCTCAAATCGCGGTCGGCCTTGCCACATATCCCTTTCCGACCCCATCGGAATTGAGCCAACGCGATCGGGTCGATCTTCAACTCATGCAAATCATGGATCGGGGCGACGGTCCCGTGCTCTCCGAGAATATGAGCCTCTTGATGCGCGCGGGGCGCCCGGTTCCGTGGGAGTTCGGCAGCATCACTGAACTGAGCCTGCTCGGCATTTTCGACGAGAGCCCCCTGGTGAAGCGCCTTCAAGAGCGGCAGTTCAAGATGCTGATCGTCGAGACCTGGGAACCGCAGCGCTTCACGCCGGCGATCCGCGAGGCCGCTCAATCAAACTATCTTAAAACCGAGGAAATACCGCCTTACGAGATCTGGCGCCCGCGGTAGAGGCCATAGATCGTTTGCCCGCTTATCAAAACCTTGACAGGCAAACCCCGCCCGCTATGGTCCAAGCCCCGTTCCCCGCGGCGTGCCGCGATCCCCTGGGGCGATAGGCCATGGCAAAGACCAATAGCGTGCTGATCAAGATGGTGAGCTCGGCGAATACGGGCTTCTTTTATGTCACGCGCAAGAATCCGCGCACCAAGACCGAGAAGCTTGAACTGAAGAAGTTCGATCCGATCGCCCGCAAGCACGTGCTTTTCAAGGAAAGCAAGATCAAGTAGCCGCGCGAGCCGCAGGCTAGTCGCTGGCCGCCATAAGCTCGCGAAGGCCCGCCGGTTCCGTTTCCCCGCTCAGGGCCACGCGGTTGCGGCCCATTCGCTTTGCCGCATAGAGAGCTTCGTCCGCGCGCTTCAGCAGCGCGGCGGCGCTGTCGTCCGGACCTTTGGTCGCGGCAACGCCAATACTAATGGTTACGGGAAGGGCGGCCGGGAAGTCGGAGGATTTGATCGGCTCTTCCGCGATCGCGCACCGCAGCCGCTCCGCCACCGCAGCCGCAACCGCGAGCGAAGTCTCCGGCATCACCACCACGAATTCCTCGCCGCCGTAGCGCGCCACCAGATCGAAGGCACGCAGGTGAGAATTCATGCGCCGCGAAACCTCGCACAACACCGCATCGCCGGCGGGATGGCCGTGGGTGTCATTGATGCTCTTGAACCGGTCGAGATCGAGCACCAGCAGCGCTGGCCCGGCCGACCCCGCCGCCGCGCGCGCCATCAGGCCTTCCAAATGCGCCGACATGTAGCGGCGATTGTAGAGTCCGGTGAGGCTGTCGGTCAGCGCCAACGACAGACTGCGCCGATACGTCTCGCGCAACCGCTCTTGCATGCGCTTGCGGCGCACCTGCGTGCGCACGCGGGCGATCAACTCGTTGCGGTCGATCGGACGAACGAGGTAGTCGGTGGCGCCGAGATCGAGGCCTTTGGCGAGGCGCGGCAGCTCTTCCTCCTCGCCAATCAGCAGGATCGGCACCGTGCGCGTTGCGGGCGCCGCGCGGAGGTCCGCCGCCAGGCGAAGCGAATCCTCGGCCTCGGAGAGCGCCAATATGAAGAGATCCACGTCGGGGGTTGCCTGGGCCACCACTTCCGCGCGGGTTTGCGCCAGCAGCACCGTGTGCGGAGACAGCATCTCCATCAGGCGGCGTCCGCTCAGCGGCCTCGGCTCGAAGACGACGACACGCGCCGGCCGCGTATCCTCGACGGACCGCACGTCGCCGTCGGCGATTTCGGCCAAGCGCCCATAGGTCTCCTCGCGCAGCCGCCACTCGTCGGTCATGCGCTTCAGCCGCACCAGCGAACGCACGCGCGCGAAGAGCGCGATATCGCTGACGGGCTTGGTGAGAAAATCGTCGGCACCAGCTTCGAGGCCACGCACCCGGTCCTGCACGTCGGACAGCGCGGTCACCATCACCACCGGAATCTCGGCGGTGAGTGGATCGGCCTTCAACCGGCGACATACTTCGAGCCCGTCCAGCTCCGGCATCATCACGTCGAGCAGCAGGATATCCGGCCGCTCGCGTTTCGCCGCCTCCAAAGCCGCGAAGCCGTCATAGGCGGTCACGACGTTGAAGTACTCGCTGGTAAGCTTCGCCTCTAATAGCTTGACGTTGATCTCGACGTCGTCGACCACCAGCACACGAGCAGACATGGGAGTTGCCCTAGCTGAGGAAGCGCTCGACCGTCAGCAGAAAGTTCGCCACTGAGATCGGTTTGGCAATGTACGCCTCGCATCCGCCTTCGCGGATCTTCTCCTCATCGCCCTTCATCGCGAAGGCGGTGACGGCGATGATCGGGATCGTCTTCAGATCGTCATCCTCCTTGATCCACTTGGTCACTTCCAGCCCCGAGACCTCGGGAAGCTGAATGTCCATAAGGATCAGGTCGGGATGGTGCTGGCGCGCCAGCTTCAGCGCTTCCATGCCGTCCTTGGTCTGCAGGGTATCGTAGCCGTGCGCCTCGAGCAGGTCGTGGAACAGCTTCATGTTGAGGTCGTTGTCTTCAACAATGAGCACGCGCTTGTTCATCGGATGTTCTGACCCTCCCAAACTACCGCCCATACACGCTGAAAGCCCGACCGTCCCTATATTCTGCAATGCATTCTACAACATAGCGAGCGCCATCCCGACCCCAGAAACCGAGCCGGAGCAGGAGCGCACCGCCGACACAACTAGCCAGCTTTAGCTTAAGATTTCGTAACTTTTCGTGACCTTGTGATTAAAGGGATTTTCTTGAACAGAGAATCGATTGTACACCGTATCGGGGTCGATCTTGGTGGGACAAAGATCGAGGCTGCACTGATCGATCCATCGGGCGCCATCGTGCGCCGCGAGCGGATCGATTCCCCGTCCGGCGACTACGACGCGACGCTCAGGGCGATCCGATCGCTGGTGCTGGCAATCGAAGCGGGCCATCCGAGAAAATGTCCGGTTGGAGTGGGAATGCCCGGTGCGCTCTCGCCTACGGACGGGCTGGTCAAGAACGCAAATTCGACTTGGCTCATCGGCCGTCCTCTGGACCGCGACCTGGCCCAAATCTTGGACCGGCCGGTGCGCCTCGCCAACGACGCCGACTGCTTCGCGCTCTCCGAGGCAACCGATGGCGCCGGCAGCGGAGCACCGACGGTGTTCGGGGTAATCCTCGGCACGGGAGTAGGCGGTGGCGTCGTGGTGCATGGAAGGCTGCTCTCAGGTCCCAATGCGATCGCAGGCGAATGGGGCCACTCGCCATTGCCGTGGCCCCGCGACGAAGAACGGCCGGGACCGCTTTGCTATTGCATGAAGCATGGGTGTCTTGAGACGTTTCTCTCTGGACCCGGCTTTGCTCGAGATTATGCGCGGGAGAGCGGCGAGCCGGCGGCGCCGACCGAGATCGCGCGGCGGGCGGAGCAAGGCGACAGGGTCGCGGAATCCGCCATGCAGCGCTATGAGGATCGCCTCGCGCGCGGCCTTGCGACGGTTATCAATCTGCTCGACCCGCATACGATCGTATTGGGCGGCGGCCTCGGACGCATTGAGCGGCTCTATCGCACGGTGCCGGCTACTTGGGGCCGGTATGTGTTTTCCGACACGGTCACGACACGGCTGGTGCCACCTCGGCATGGCGATTCCAGCGGTGTGCGCGGCGCCGCCTGGCTCTGGCCCGCGGTTCCGGAATGAGCACGCTTTGTCGAGACTGCGGTGAATGGACCGAGGGTGACGGTGATCGACGCTGCCCCGATTGCACTTCGCCCCGCTTGGTGCGTCACCCCGAGCTCGCGACCCTCGCCCTCGCGCACATCGATTGCGACGCCTTCTATGCGACAGTGGAGAAACGGGACAATCCGGCGCTTCTCGACCGACCGGTAATCGTGGGCGGGGGCAAGCGAGGAGTGGTGCTGGCTTGCTGCTACGTGGCACGGTTAAGCGGAATCCGTTCGGCGATGCCGATGTTCAAGGCACTTGAAGCCTGTCCCGAGGCGGTGGTGATCCGCCCGCGCATGGACAAATATCAAGCCGTGAGCCGCGAAGTGCGTGCGCTCATGGAGACGACCACGCCGCTGGTGCAGCCGATTTCCATCGACGAGGCTTTCCTCGATCTCTCGGGAACCGAACGCGTGCACCAGGGCCCGCCGGCTCGTACTTTGGCCATGCTGGCGCGACGGATCGAGCGCGAGATCGGCATTACCGTCTCGATCGGCCTCTCCTACAATAAGTTCCTCGCCAAGCTTGCCTCCGATCTCGACAAACCCCGGGGCTTCGCGTTGATCGGCCGCGCCGAGGCACTCGATTTCCTCGGGCCGCGGCCGGTGGGGCTGCTCTGGGGCGTCGGTGCCGCGATGCAGCGCCGGCTGGCCGAGGACGGCATCACCACCATCGGCCAATTGCGCGGGCGGGACGAGCGTGAGTTGGTGGCGCGCTATGGCGCGATCGGACGGCGCCTTATCCGCTTCGCCCGCGGCGAGGACGAGCGCGCGGTGGTGACGGACGCCCCCACCAAGAGCATCTCCGTCGAAACCACCTTCTCGCACGACCTCTCAAGCTTCGATGCGCTCATGGCGGAGCTGGAGTCGCTCGCGCAGGAGCTGGCGGAACGCCTGGTCCGCCACGAACTCGCGGCCGGCGGGGTCACGCTCAAGCTCAAGACCAGCGCGTTCAAAATCGTGACGCGCAGCCGTGCGCTTTCCGACCCGACGCAACGCGCGGAAGTTCTCTTGCGCGCGGCCAAACCGCTCCTCGAGGAAGCCGCCAGCGGTGTCTCCTACCGTCTGATCGGGATCGGCAGCGACCGCCTCGCCGACCCCGCTCAAGCCGACCCGCCGGATTTGTTCGCGGCGGAAACGATACTGGACACGCGCAGGAAATAAACTAAGTGGGCTCGTCATGGCTTGTGTTGAAGCGGGCGCCCGAAACTTGGCCCGGAGCGGAGGTTGACCGTGGAGCATTTGACCATCGAGGCTAATGGCGCCTCCTTTCATATCGCGCGTGCCGGCGGAGGTCCGGCGTTACTCCTGCTGCATGGTTGGCCGGAATTCTGGCTTGCCTGGGAACCGCTGATGCACCGTCTTGCCGATCGCTATACCCTGGTTGCGCCCGATCTCCGCGGTTTCGGCGACAGCGATAAGCCCAGAGGTCCCTTCGGGCCGGACGGCCATGCGGCCGACATGCTCGCGCTCCTCGACGCGCTCGACATCCGCCGGATCGGGGTCGTGGGTCATGATGTCGGTGGCGCCGTGATGCAGCCGCTGGCGCGCAAGGCTCCCGAGCGCCTCGTCGGGCTTTTCTTCTTTGATTTCGTCTATCCGGGCATCGGTTCACGCATGGGCATGCCCGACCGGCTGATCGAAATCTGGTACCAGTCCTTCCACCAGATGCAGATGGCTCCTGCTGTCGTCGGGGCGACGCGTGAGAGCTGCCGAGCCTATATCGGTCATTTCCTGCGACACTGGGCGCATCGGAAGGACGCGCACGACGACGTCCTCGAGGCCTATGCCGACAACTTCCTGAAGCCCGGTAATCTCGAGGGCGGCTTCGCCCATTACAAAGCCTCGCACGCCGGGCGCATCGCAATGATGAAGGGCGAAGCGCCCACGCTTCCGCCGATTACGACGCCAACCTGCGTGCGTTGGCCAGAACACGACCCACTCTTCCCCTCTTCCTGGAGCGATCGGCTGAAAGAGACTTTTCTCAATCTTGACCTCGCGTCCTTTCCGGGCGTTGGGCATTATCCGCATCGAGAAGATCCAGACCGCGCCGCGAAGGAGGTCGATGGGTTTTTCTCACGCCTCGGCTGGCGTTGAGGCGCAAGCCTCTCTGCCGGCCTAACAGCCCGGCTTTGGGAGTGCCTCAATGCCCTGAAGCTCGGCGCGGACCACGTAATCCGTGTAATCCAGCAGCATTTCCGCGGATACGCCATCGTCGTATAGCCGCATGCTGAGCTCGTAATCGGGTTCCTCCGACTTGACGTCGGTCGGAAAGAAGGCAAGCCGCATGCGCCAAGACGGGTGCTGAAGCAGCGGGCTCGCGGGGCCCTTGACCTTGCTCGCGCCGAAATCCTTGCCGGGCGGCGCGCCCGGTGCCAGTTCGGGACCGATCACCGCCGAGATCTGGCCGGCATTGTCGACGGTCGCACCGTCGAATACATAGCGCGAGATGAAATTGTCTCCCGCCTTGGCGCGATCGATCAGCAAAATCGTATGCGCGGTCGGAAACAGCACGCCGGGATCGAGCGCCATGGTCTGGGGCTGGGGCTTTACGAATTCCACTTGGCCGCCCTTGCCGGCACCTTCGAGATGCGCTTCTCCCTTCACCTCCTCTTCGACATCGCCATTTCGGAGCCGCCGTTCATTGAAGCGATAACGCAAGCCATCCTTCGACTCCCAGGAAACCAGGGTCGAGTCCAGATCGACGGGATCCGAATCGTCATAGTTAACGCGGAGGCGAAAGCGCTGCTGCACGGTCCATCCGTCGCAGGTCTCGCCCCATTCATAGGCCATGGCGCCACCGGCCCCGATGACGCCGCTGCCGGATTTGGCGCTCTGCAAAGACATGGCATAGAGGGCGCGATGCGGCGAGATGTCCGCCGCCTTGGTCGGCGCCCAAGCCGCAAGCAGAGCCAATCCGCTGCCGCCGATCAGTGCAAGGTGGGCCCGGGCCCAGCGCCAGCAAATCCTGGCCATCGACGTGTTTCTCCGGTAGTCCACGACTACACCGATACGGTAGTATCGCGGTTGCCGCAAGCCCCCGCCCATTTAATCCGATCCAATTCGAGCCGATGACAGCAAAACCGACGCTGCTGATTACCAGAAAATTGCCCGAGGCCGTCGAGGCGCGCGCGGCGCGCGACTATCGGGCAAAGCTCAATACCGCCGACGACCCGCCGGACGGCCAGCGGCTCGTGCACGAAGCCGAGGGTGCTGATAGCATCCTCTGTACCACCACGGATCGGCTCGACGCCGCCACGATCGGCCGTCTGCCGGAGAGCGTGCGCATGATCGCGACCTTTTCGGTCGGCCACGAGCACATCGACCTCAATGCCGCCCGAACGCGCGGCCTCATCGTCAGCAACACGCCGGACGTGCTGACCGATGCGACGGCGGACATCGCGCTGTTGCTGATCCTTGGCGCGGCGCGGCGAGCCAGCGAAGGCGAGCAACTGATCCGCGGCAACCGATGGTACGGCTGGTCCCCCACTCACATGCTCGGGACACACCTGGGCGGCAAGCGGCTCGGTATCCTCGGCATGGGTCGGATCGGCCGTGCCGTTGCGGCGCGAGCCCGGGGCTTCGGAATGGTCATCCACTATCACAATCGCGAACCCCTCGCCCCGAATCTCGCGCTGGGAGCGAAATATCATGCGACACCCGAATCCCTGCTTGCCGTCTCGGATATTCTCTCGATTCATGCGCCGCTGACGCCGGAAACCCGCCACTTCTTGGATTCGCGCCGGATTGCGCTATTGCCGGCTCGGGCGATCGTGGTCAACACGGCGCGCGGCGGCGTGGTACGCGACGACGACCTGATCGCCGCGCTCCGAACAGGCCGCGTCGCGGCCGCCGGCCTCGATGTGTTCGAGGGAGAGCCGAAAATCCACCCGGATTACCGCCTGCTCCCCAATACCTTCCTTCTGCCGCATCTCGGCAGCGCCACCCGAGAGACACGCGAAGCCATGGGTTTCCGCGCTCTCGACAACCTCGATGACCATTTCGCCGGACGGCCGCCCAGAGATCGGATCGCCTGAGGACCAAATCGGCTGAACGGGAGGTTGGTCCCCGGCTCGGCAAATTCATCCGTCCTACTCAAGTGCGGGCAGGAATTGCCGATCTTGGCTGTCCCGAATTCCATAAAATCCAAGCTATTAACGATTGGCATGCCGATTGCTCGTGAATGCCGGGAAGGAGTTTGGGCATGGCACTCACCGCACATTCTCCGGCAATGCCGGCACTCCACGAACTGCTCGGGGAGCATCTGAAGGAGGGCATCGCTGCGGGCGACCGGGACGCATTGCTGACCTGGGCGCTCGACCGCCTCGCGGCAGCCGATCAGCGGGTGGCCGACCTCAAGGGGCGGCTCGCTTGTCTCGAGAGCTTGAGCGTCACCGACGATTTGACACGCATGCTGAACCGGCGCGGGTTCCTCGCCGAACTCACGCGCGCGCTTTCCTGGGCACGACGAGGCGGTTCGGGAGGCGTGTTGATGATTTGCGATCTCGACGGGTTCAAGGCCGTCAACGATCAGCACGGCCACGCCGCCGGCGACCACGTGCTGCGCGAGATCGCGGCGCGGCTGATGGCACAGCTCCGGCGCTGCGACGCCGCGGGCCGCCTCGGCGGCGACGAATTCGCATTCCTCCTCGTGGGCGCCACGCAAGCGGGCGCCAAGAGCAAGGCGCAAAGTTTCGCGCGATCAATCGAGGCGCTCGACCTCAACTTTGCGGGAACGCCGATCGCGGTAAACGCCAGCTTCGGCTTCGTGCGCTACGACGGCAGCGAGGACGAGGAAGCCTTGCTGCATCGGGCGGACATGGCGATGTACGAAGCCAAGCGGCACCGCCACTCCGCCTTGCGCGCGGTCGTCTGAGACGAACGCGTCCCTCTCGTCGGCGCCGCCAAATCGGATTGACAATAGCGGAGCGATGGGGATTTTGGTGGTGATCGGCGCTTGACGCCGCGATCGATATTGCTCGCAGGTGCTGTCTTGGGTTCCGCGCCTCCACCAACGCGCGCGACGTCGCGTTCAAAGCTGCTGCTGGGCGCTGTTGCGGCGTTGCTATTGCTGTCACTCGGCGGCGGAGCTGCGCTTTGGATTGCATCTCGCGGATCCGACGCTTCGTTCGGCACGGGACCCGGGATCGGCGGCGCCTTCACCTTGACCGCGAGCGATGGCAGCACGGTCACCGACCAGACTTACCGCGGCAAGTGGGTGCTGATCTACTTCGGCTACACCTATTGCCCCGATGCTTGCCCAACCTCGCTCAATGAAATTTCGCAGGCAATAGCAAAGCTGGGCGGCAAGGCCGACCAGGTACAGCCCCTGTTCATCACCATCGATCCCGAACGCGACACTCCAAAGGTGATGGCGGATTACGTGCGGGCCTTCGATTCCCACATGATCGGACTGACGGGCACGCCGACCCAGATCGCCGCCGTTGCAAACGAGTTCCGCGTCTACTACCAGCGCCAAAAGACCGACGACGGCAGCTATCTCATGGACCACACGTCGCTAATTTACGTGATCAACCCGCGCGGCCAGTTCGTGCGGATGTTTCCCGGCGACATGACAGGCGATCGGATGGCGCGCTACCTCGAAGAACTGATGAGCGCCACCTCGTAGAATTTGCGGCTGTGGGGGTCAGGTTTTTACTCGCTGCCTGGCGGCAGGCTCGCGACATCCCACGGCGTTTCCGGCGTCTTGCCTGCGAGTTGCGTGCGCAACTGCGCAACCTCGGTCGCGGTGAACGGTCCCGCGACTACCCGGTAAACCGTGCGGCCGCCGACCGCGGCCGGCACCACGGCGACACCGGTTTCGCCAAGCCGCTTCGTGAGCCGCACGGCGTTCTCGCGTTCGGTAAAGCTGCCCAGCACGAGGAAGCGTCGTGGCCCCTCATCAGCCACGTCGTTCGGGATCGCAGCTAACGCCAGCGCGACCTCGCCCGTTGCCAAGCTCTTGCCCGGCTCCGAGGCGGTCTCAGTTGGCGGCGCCGGGGGTTGATTTTGCGCCGCTTCCGGCGGCGGGGGCGCCGGTTCGAGGAGCAGGCCCTCGTAGGGAGGGTTGAAATCACGACAGATCGGCTTGTCGTCCAGGAAGCGATGCAGTGCGCAGTCCTCGTCCAGGACCGTCGAAATGCCGTGGTCTCCGAGGCTCTTACCGCTGGAGAGATAGCTCAGGCCGTCGGCGCCATAGGACGCGACGACCAGCGCCGGCGGCAGCGCGCACCCCGACGCTAGCACTGGCAGAGCCAGCAGAACGTACTTTCGCATCCCCTGTCGCTCCCGCCGACTCGACGACTCGCGACTCGTTGAAGAATCATGAGCGAATCGCTTGAATCGCGCAATAGAAACCCATATCGATAATGTGGGGAATTGTTGTGTCGAGGTCCGTGGAGGTCACTCAGATGCGCGCATCCATCACCAGCACCGCTCTTTGCATGATCCTGGCCGCAGCCATGACGACACCGACATGGGCCGCAGGACCGATGGCGCATGGGTCTGAGGGCTTTCGCCCGACCCCGCCGCATAATGTCCGGATCGTGCACCGGCCGAAGCAGTTACCACGGGGGAACTTCGTGCCGCGATTGCAGACGTTCTCCACCTACGTCCCCTTCGCCTACTTCCCCTATGGTTACCTCGGCGACGATGGGTACTATGGAGAGGGGGCGGCGGCGGCCCCCGACGTCATCATGGCCGAGCCGCAGTCCGTCGCGGCGCCGGTTGTGGTTGCGCGCTATCAGCCTCCGACCGTGGAAACGACGCCCGAAGGCGTTACCGTCGTGCGCGGCCCGGGCTCCCGGCGTCCAGCACCCTGAGGCTTGGCGTCAGAGACGCCCTACCCCGCTTTGCCCTTGGCGGGCGGCGGCATCACCACGCGAATGTGCAGCTCCTTGAGACGATCCTCCGGCACCGGCGAAGGCGCCTGCATCAAGAGGTCTTGCGCCTGCTGATTCATCGGGAAAGCCACGATCTCGCGGATATTCGGCGTCTCGGCCAACAGCATGACGATGCGGTCGATCCCCGGCGCCGAGCCTCCATGCGGGGGCGCGCCGAACTTGAAGGCGTTTAGCATGCCGCCAAAGCGCGTCTCCACATCTGCCGCCGAGTAGCCCGCGATCTCGAAGGCCTTGTACATGATGTCGGGACGATGGTTGCGGATCGCCCCCGAGGAAAGCTCCACGCCGTTGCAAACGATGTCGTACTGGAAGGCCTTGATGGTGAGGGGATCCTTGGTCAATAGCGCCTCGAGCCCCCCCTGCGGCATCGAGAAGGGATTGTGGCTGAAGGTGATCTGCTTGGTCTCCTCGTCGCGTTCGAACATCGGAAAATCGATCACCCAGCAAAAGCGGTACTCGCCCTCGATGACGAGACCGAGCTCGCGGCCGATGCGCTGACGCGCAGCACCCGCGAGCTTGGCCGCAGGCGCTGCCTGATCACAGACGAAGAATACCGCGTCACCCTCGCCGACCCCCGCGATTTGACGCAGCCGCTCGAGCCGCGGGGGGTCCAGGAATTTCGCGATCGGTCCCTTGGCAGCCCCATCGGCGAAGACGATGTAGCCGAGCCCCGGCGCGCCCTCGCCGCGCGCCCAATCGTTGAGCTTGTCGAAGAAGCTGCGCGGCCGCTGGGCGGCACCGGACGCGGGAATGGCGCGCACGACCGCGCCTTTCTCGATCGCCCCCGCGAACACCGCGAAACCCGAGCCGCGGAACACCTCGGCCACATCGCTCATGACGATGGGATTGCGGAGGTCCGGCTTGTCAGTTCCGTACTTGAGCATTGCCTCATCGTAAGCGATGCGCGGGAAAGGCGGTTTGGTGACGGGCTTGCCCTGACCGAATTCCTCGAACACGCCGGCGAGCACGGGCTCCACCGCCGCGAACACGTCCTCCTGGGTCACGAACGACATTTCGAGGTCGAGCTGGTAGAACTCGCCGGGCGAACGATCGGCGCGGCCCGCCTCGTCACGGAAGCACGGCGCTATCTGGAAATAGCGGTCGAAGCCCGCGACCATCAGAAGCTGCTTGAACTGCTGCGGCGCCTGCGGCAGCGCGTAGAATTCCCCGGGATGGAGGCGGCTCGGCACCAGATAATCGCGGGCACCTTCGGGTGAGCTCGCGGTCAAGATCGGCGTCTGAAACTCGATGAATCCCTGCTCGATCATGCGCCGCCGGATCGACGCGATCACCGCCGAACGCAGCACGATATTGCGATGCACCGCCTCGCGGCGCAGGTCGAGGAAGCGATACTTGAGGCGCATTTCCTCGGGGTATTCGGCATCCGCATTGACCGGAAACGGCAGCGGCTCCGCCTCTGAAAGCGTGCTCGTTTCGAGAATCTGGAGTTCGATCTCGCCGGTCGGAATCTTGGGATTGACGGTGTCGGCCGAGCGGCGAACGATCGAGCCGGTAAGGCGCACCACGCTCTCGAGCTTGAAGCGGTCGACCTCCGCAAAGAGCGGACTCGACACATCAATCACGCACTGAGTGAGGCCGTAGTGGTCGCGCAGGTCAACGAACATCAACTGGCCATGGTCGCGCTTTCGGTGCACCCAGCCCGAAAGCCTTACGGTCTGGCCGACATCGGCAAGGCGCAGCGCGCCGCAGGTGTGAGTGCGATAAGCGTGCATCGAGTGGCATCCCATGGGCGTGAGCGGAGCCGCCGGAGAACGCCCGGAAATGTCGGTCTTGTCAAGCGCGGCACACGCTCGCGCCTTCCGTGCATCGGCATTTACGTGTATACGACCACTGGTATGACTTTGATCGCCGATACTTCCGAGCTTGCCGAATTTTGCAAGCGCCAGGCCGGGGCTGACTTCATCGCCGTCGACACCGAGTTTATGCGCGACCGCACCTATTGGCCGGAGCTCTGTCTCGTGCAGGTCGCGGGCCCGGCCGAGGCCGCGGCCATCGACCCGTTGTCGCCCGGTCTCGACCTTGCTCCGCTGCTGCAGCTCCTCGCCGACCCCGCCTTGCTCAAGGTGTTCCACGCGGCGCGGCAGGACATCGAAATCTTCGTCAAGATCGCGGGCGCGATCCCGATGCCGCTTTTCGACACGCAGGTCGCGGCGATGGTCTGCGGCTTTGGCGACTCCGCGAGTTACGAGACGCTCGCCGGCAAGCTTGCTGGCGCACGCATCGACAAGTCGGCGCGCTTCACCGACTGGTCGCACCGCCCGCTCACGGAGCGACAGGTCAAATATGCGCTCTCCGACGTGGTGCCATTGCGCAAGGTGTATGAGCGGCTTCATCAGACGCTCGACCGCAACGGACGTAGCGCTTGGCTCGCCGAGGAGATAGCGGTGTTGACGGACCCCGGCACTTACGCGCTTGACCCGCGCCAGGCCTGGCGGCGCTTCAAGCTGCGCGGCGGCAATCGCCGCATGCTCGCAGTGTTGCGCGAGCTTGCGGCCTGGCGCGAATTGGCGGCACAGCAGCGCAATCTACCGCGCAACCGCTTGCTGCGCGACGAGCAGCTCCTGGAAATCGCGGCGCATCCCCCGGCGAGCCTCAGCGACCTCGCGCGCACGCGCGGCATCGGCAAGGGATTCGTCGATGGCAAGCTCGGCCTCGAAGTGCTGGAGACCGTGAAGCGCGCGCTCGAGCTGCCGGCGAGCGAGCATCCGGAGATGCCGCCTCGGCGCGAAACGCCGCCGGGGATCGGACCGCTGGTAGATCTGCTGCGCGTGCTGCTGAAGCTGCGCGCCGAGGAGCACGGCGTCGCCTCGCGTCTGGTCGCCAGCGCCGAGGACCTCGAGCAGATCGCCGCCTCCGACGAGGCCGAGGTTCCAGCGCTGCACGGCTGGCGCCGCGATGTGTTCGGCGAAGACGCGCTGCGCCTCAAACACGCCAAGCTGGCACTGACCGCCGCCGGGAACCAGATTCGCCTGGTCCGGATGGAATAAGTTCTCACTCTCGACGGAAACCTGACGCCAACGCGGGGAGTCGCGAGATGATGCGTCGATTGCCTGCCCTCTGCTGTCTGCTGGCTCTCGCATTGGTCATAGCGCCGTTGGCGCACGCCGACGACGCAACCGATCAGATGCAAGAAGCGCGCAAGGCCTATGAAAAGGGCGACTACGCGACCGCCTTGACGGCGCTCGATGCCGCGGCGGCCTTGGTGCGGCAAAAGCGCGTCGAGCGCTGGCAGTCGCTGCTGCCGGACCCGCTCTCGGGTTGGCAGGCGGAGGATGCGCGGACGACAACCCTATCACCGGCGGTGCTCGGCGGCGGCACAACGATCTCGCGCAGCTATCACCGCGGCGCCGACAGCGTCGACGTCTCCCTGGTCTTGGATTCGCCGATCATGCAGGGCCTCGGCAACCTGATGACCAATCCGTTCTTTAGCAGCAACGACGTCAAGGTATTGGTGATCGACGGCCGCAAGGCCACGTACACCAAGAACGACAATTCGTTTCAGGTGATGGTCTTGGACAAGGTCCTGGTGACCGTCAAAGGCGGCCCGACCGTGGGCGAGGACACGCTCAAGGCCTATCTGGCCGCGATCAAGTTTTCCGAGATCGAGAAGAACGCGCAGTAGGACTCCCTCCCTTGCGGCGCCTTGGTGTTTCCCGCTAGGGTCGCGCCAGAGTACAAACGCACGAGGCATTCATGTCGCTCATCCCCGACATCGTCTCCTACACGGACGAACTGACCAAGATTCGTCGCGATATCCACATGCATCCCGAGCTCTGCTTCGACGAGCACCGCACCTCGGCGTTGGTGGCGGAGCGGCTCCAATCCTATGGGATTGAAGTGAGCCGCGGCATCGCCAAAACCGGCGTGGTCGGTTCGCTGAGGGTCGGTTCCGGCAAGCGGGCGATCGGGCTTCGCGCCGACATGGACGCCCTGCCCCTGCACGAAAAGAATGATTTCGCCCACCGCTCCCGCAACGAGGGCCGCATGCACGCCTGCGGTCATGACGGGCACACGACAATTCTCCTGGGCGCCGCGCGCTATCTCGCCAAGACCCGCAATTTCGACGGCACCGTGCACTTCATCTTTCAGCCGGCCGAAGAGGGTGGCGGCGGCGGCAAGGTCATGGTCGAGGAAGGCCTGTTCGAGCGCTTTCCGGTCGACGCGGTCTATGGGCTCCACAACACGCCGCGCTACCCCGCGGGCAAGTTCTTCACTCGTCCGGGGCCGGCGATGGCGGCGTCGGCGAGCTTCGACCTTTTCGTGACCGGCCGTGGCGCCCATGCGGCCCGGCCCGAATCCGGCCTCGATCCCGTAGTGGCGGCGGCGCACATCATCACGGGGCTGCAGACCGTGGTAAGCCGCAACGTCAGTCCCTTCGACACCGCCGTGGTGAGCATCACGCAGGTCCACGCCGGCCATGCGTATAACATCATTCCCGAGGACGTGCGCATTTGCGGCAATTGTCGCGCCTACACGACCCCGGTCATGGACCGCATCGAGGACTCGATCCGACGTATCGCCGAGAATACCGCCGCGGCCCACGGCTCTATGACGCGGCTCGATTTCCGCCGCGGTTATCCGCCGCTCATCAATCATGCCCGCGAGACCGCGGTCGCCTGCGACGCGGCAGCACTAGTGGTAGGCGAGGCCAATGTCGACCGAAACGGCGCCCCGCGCATGGCATCCGAGGATTTTTCCTTCATGCTGGAGGCGCGGCCGGGTGCCTTCATCTTCCTCGGCAACGGCGATGCCGAGGGGAGCTGCGACGTGCACAACCCGCACTACGACTTCAACGACGAGATTCTGCCTGTGGGCGCCAGCTATTTCGCACGGCTCGTCGAAATGACGATGCCGAAGCAATCCCGATAGGCGGAGCGACGCGGCTTATCCCTTGATGCCGCCCGCGGTCAGGCCCGAGGCGATGTACCGGCGCAACGCAAAGAAGATCGCGATCGGCGGCAGCGAATAGAGGATCGAGATCGCCATCATATAATTCCACGGCGCATCGTCGTCGTCGAAGAACTGCTCCAGCGCCACGGCGACGGTCGTGTTGTCTTCGGACGAGAGCAGCATGTACTGATAGAAATAGTCGTTCCACGCGAACAGAAGCGCGTAGGTGCCGACCGCTGCAAGCGCGGGCGCCATCAGCGGCAGATAGATCCGCAGATAGACCTGGACGACCGAGGCGCCGTCGATCCGCGCGGCGTCATCAAGCTCCAGCGGAATCAGCTTTGCGTAGTAGTGCAGGATCAGGATGGCGTAGGGCGTCGCGAAGGTCACCTCCGCCGCGATTACCGCCCAAGGGTTGTCCATCAGGCCGTAAATATGCATGACGCGCAAGAACGGGATGATCAGGACCGACGACGGGATCACATAAATCAAAAGCGCCGAGGTGGTGATCGTCCAGTCCCTGCCGAGGCGCATCCGGCCGATGGCGAAACTGGCGAGGGAACCGACCAGCGCGGTTAAAGTCATCACCACGAGGCCGATCCAGATGCTGTTAGCGAATTCAGGCCAGATATCGCGGACATCCTCGACCTCGGCGGTCCAGAGATCCGTGAAGGCGGCGAGCGTCGGCTGCGAAGGATATATCTCGTCCGTGAATTCGTTGTGGCCGCCGGGATCGAGCGCCACCAGAAACATGTTGTAGATGGGGACCAGCGTCCAAATCAGCAGCACCACCGCGAGCAAGATCGAACCCGTTTCGATGAGCAGGCGTTGCACCCGATGTTGCGTACGCCCTCGGGGTCGCTCGGAGAACGAGACGGCGCTCATAACAGCACCTCTCTCGCCTTGAGCCTGCTCATCAGAAATACCGCGACCGGAATCAGCAACGCGAGAACCGAAAGATTGGCAGCGACCCCAAGCGGCGGGTTGGCGAAATCGAGCGCGTAGTGGTAGCCGAGCGTGGAAAGCACCTCGGAGGCGAAAGCGGGCCCGCCGCCCGATACGAAGTACACGGGCGAATAGTCGCCGAATGCCCAGATCGTCGCGATGAGCGTGCTGACCAAATAAAGGTTCGCGAGCAGCGGCATTACGACGTAGGCGAACCGCTGATGACGCGAAGCGCCGTCGATGTCAGCCGCGTCCAGGAGGTCCTGCGGAATCGCCATCCGGCCGCCGAGAAAAACCAGCGTCCAAAGCGGCATCCATTTCCAGATGTGGGCGACGATGTTGCAGGCGAGCGCGGTCCAGCCGTCATGAAACCAGAACACAGATTCGATTCCGAACAACGCCGATAACAGATTGTCGAGCAGACCCTGCGGATAGGCGACCAGCATCCAGTGGAACGAGAGGTAGGCCGGGACCGCCGGCAGCGTCCACGGCAGGATGAAGACCACCAGCAGCATTTTGATCCACCGGCGGCGGCGCGCGAAGAAGCCCGACAGCAGCAAAGCCAGGACCATCTGCACGTTGACGGCGAGCCCCACGAAGAGAGCCGTGTTGACGGCCGCCCGGCGATAGCGCGGATCGGCGAGCAACTCGCCGTAGAGCGCCGGATCGCTTCCCATCCAGAGCCCGTAGCCCATCGGGTAAATGACGAAGGCAACAAACAGGGCCGCGTAGGGAACCACGAAGGCGATCGACCAGGTGAAATCCGAGCCGTGCAAGTGGCGGCGCGAAGGCTGTGGGCGCGGTGCGCTCGCCGAAACCGGCCGAACGGCCACTGCCTCCTGCGTGACGCTCATGCTCGCCTCGTTAGCAGGACACCATTGGGCCGTTGCCCCGCGCCGCGCCCGAGCCTCAGCCCTTGACGCCCCCCATGGTGAGGCCCGCGGTCATGCGACGCCGGAACACGTAATAGATCGCCACCGGCGGGATGGCGTAAACGATCGCCGTCGCCATCATGTAGTTCCACGGCGCTTCGTCGCTGTTGAGGAATTGCGCCAGCGCCACCGCGACCGTCATGTTGCGCTTCGAGGACAGCAACATGAACTGATACAGATACTCGTTCCATGCGAGCAGCAGCGCATAGGTCCCGACCGCGACCAGCGCCGGGGCCATCAGCGGCAGATAGATACGCAGATATATCTGCAGCGGAGACGCGCCGTCGATCCGCGCGGCTTCGTCGAGTTCGTGCGGGATGCTGGCGCCATACTGCTGGAAGATGAAGATGGCATAGGGCGTGGCGAAGGTCACTTCCGCCGCGATCACCGACCAGAGGTTATTCGTGAGGCCGTAGTTATGCATGATCCGGTAAAACGGAATCGCCAGAAACGAGGCCGGGATCACGTAAGTCATGAGCGCCGTGTTGCTCAGGATCCATCCGTGGCGGATGCGCATCCGGCTGATCGAAAAGCTCGCGAGCGATCCGATCAGCAAGGTGATCACAACCGTCGCGACCCCGACGTAGAGGCTGTTGCCGAACTGGTGCCAGAAGTCGGTCAGATACCAATAGCTTTGAGTGGCGACGACCTCGAAACTCTCGAACGAAGGATGTCGCGGCCAGATGTCGTTGCTGAAGACGTTGCCGTGCTTCTCGAGCGAAACCGCCACCATGTTGTAGATCGGCGCCAAGGTCCAAATGAGCACCAAGACAGCGACCGCCAGAGCCCCGGCCTCCTTGAGGTTGCGTCGAAGCCGATAGCGCGGCAGCCGCCGCACGGACCGAGAACCGATCGCCTCCGCGGTCACAGATGCACCTCCGTGGTACGCAGCTTGCGCATCAGCAGGATGACCAGCGGGATCACCAGCGGCAGCGCCGACATGACGGCCGCGACGCCGAGCTCCGGCCGCCCGATTTCAAAGGCATCGCGAATGCCGAGGGTCGCCAGCACGTGCGTCGACAGAGCCGGCCCGCCGCCGGACACGAAATAGACGCTGTTGAAATCGCCCAGCGTGAAGATCGTAGAGAGCAAGGTGCAGACGAGATAAAGATTGGCCAGCAACGGGAACGTGACGTGCACGAATTTGCGCATGCCCGTCGCCCCATCCACTTCCGCCGCTTCGTAGAGTTCCTGCGCGATTGCCATTCGTCCGGCGAGCAGGATCACGGTCCAGAACGGCATCCACTTCCAGATGTGGGACGCGATGACCGAGCCGAGGGCGAGCCAGCGCGACGTCTCCACCCAGCCAGGGCCGTCGATGCCGAAGAGATCCCAGAGCACGTTGTTGAGGAGGCCCCACTGGCCATTCAGCATCCAATGGATCGAGATGAAGGTCGGCAGCGCCGGCACCGCCCAAGGCAGCACGTAGATCAGCAGCAGCGCCTTCACCCACCAGCCGCGACGCATGAAGAAGCCCGACAGCATGAGCGCGCCGAACATCTTCAGGTTCACGCCGATGCCGAGGTAGAGAATGGTGTTTACGACCGTGCGCTGATAGATCGGGTCCGCATAGAGTTCGGAGTAGAGGTCCGGGTTATGTCCGAGCCACAAGCCGTAGACGACGGGATAGGCGACAAAAACCAGGAACAGCGCGATATAGGGGACGATGAAGGCGATGGCCCAAGCAAACTCCGAGCCGAGCAGGCCGGCGCGCCAAGCTCGGCGACGCCTCGCTGGCACCGACGTGCTTCCAATGGGAAGCGCCTGAACCGCCTGTAGTTGAGTTCCGTCCATTGGTTTCCTCTTAGGTCTGCACGATCGGATACTTGGAGAGGATCGCCTCGATCTTTTGAATCGCCGTTTCCGCCGCGTCCTTGGGCGACGCGCCGTGCTGGATGATGTCCGCGTGTGCCACGCCCCAAATCTGCTGCGAATTCGCCTCGGCATATCCCGGATTGAAAACGGCGTAAGGAACGGTGGTGGGCGTCACCAGCCCCTCCTCCGTGTAAGTCTTCAAGTGCGGGTCCTTGGGATCGAGCCAGAACGGATCGGTCTTGATCAGCCCCGGCATCGCCGGCAGCCAGCGGCCAAGCCCGGCCTTGAGATAGGCATTCGCCACCTCAGGCTGCACGACGTATTTGATGAAGTCTCGGGCCACATCCACGTTCCTCGCACCCTTCGGGATGAAGGCGCCTTCGACGAGGATCTGTTCCGCCATCGGCTTGCCCGCGTTGTCGAGCGGCAGGCTCATGGTCACGGCGTCGTTGTACTGATCCTTGTCGTGGTACATCGCGAGCTCAGTCGAGATCGTCCCGTCCAAGTCGATGACGAACTGCTTCGCGTGAAACGCATTATTGTCGTCGGCGTCGTTCCAGCTCAGCACCCCCGGAGGTATGTAGCCGTCCTTGAACGCGGTCGTGAGATAGGTCAGCGATTTGATGATGGCCTCTTTGACTTGCGGGTCGCTCAGATGCGCCTTGCCATCGGGCGTAATGAGGTTGCCGCCGCCATTGGCGATCACGAAATGGTGGAACAGGACATTGCCGTCGTTCGGTCCGACGGTGGTGAGCTGCAAACCCAGCGAATAGATGCCGCGCGTGGTCTCACGCAGCTTCTTCTGCATGGGTTTGAAGAAATCCCAAAAAGCATCCCAGGTCTTCGGCGCGTCGGAAAGCTTGAGGCCGGCCTTTTCGACCATCGAGTTCCAGATATGGAAGGGCGTCGCATTGATCTTGTAGGGCGCCATGTAAAAGCTGCGCTTCTTCGTGCCGCTGTTGTAATACTGGGAGGCCAGATAAGCCGTCGGGTGAAATTGCGACTTCAAGGGTTCGACGATGTCCGACACATCGACGAGCTTGTCGTTCCAGGCATTCTGCGGAATGACGTTCTGGCTGCCGGCATCGTGCGAAAGCACATCCGGCACATCGCCGCTGGTGAGAGCCGCGACGATCTTCTGCATGAGCGGCCCGAACGGAATTATGCTGACCTCGATCTTATTGCCGCTCGCTTTCTCATAGGCCGCAACCATGGCGTTGAAGGCGGCATCCTCCTCGGGGACGAAACCCTGCGTCCACCAAACCGTCGCCGTCTTGGCCTGCGCATTGGCGATATAGGGACGCGCGAGGGTCCCTGCCGCCGCCAACCCCAATGATCCCCGGAGCACAGAACGCCTGCTAAGCCTGCTGCCCATGTGTCTCCTCCTTCGAATTCGCGGCTTCGAGGCCGCGGTTTTTCGTGATGGAGTACGCGCCGCCCGGCGAGCATCGGGAGGCGTCACCCCAACTGCTAGCATTGCGAATAATGTATACTGCTCATGCAAAATTGTCGCTGGTAAATTTCTGGCAGCAGCACTGACACAATCTTGCTTCGCTGCACAAATTAGACAGCGAAATCAGCGCGGTACGTCAGGGCTTACTGTCGAGCATCGAGCGACCCGGCGCCCGACCGGCTTCGATCCGGCGCTCGCCCTCAGGTCTGCGCGATCGGATATTTCGACAGGACCGCGTCGACCTTCTTGAGCGCGCTCTCAGCCGCCTCCTTGGGCGTCATGCCGTTGCGAATGATGTCCGCCTCAGCCACGCCCCAAATCTGCTGCGCGTTCACTTCCGCGTAACCGGGGTTGAAGCAGGGGTACAGCACGACGGTCGGACTCAATAATCCCTCGGTCACGTAGGCGACCCGGTGCGGATCCTTGGGGTCGAGCCAGAATGGATCGGTCTTCACGAGCTCCGATATCGCCGGAAGCCAGCGGCCGAGGCCGGACTTCAGATATTCGTTCGCAACCTGCGGCTGAATCACGTATTTCAGGAAATCCTTGGCCACCTCGACATTCGGGGCCCCTTTGGGGACGAAGGCCCCGTCGACGGCCAATTGCGCCGGCATGGGCTTGCCAGAGTTGTCGAGGGGCAGGCTCAGGGTGGTGATAGCGTCGTAATCATCCTTGTCGTGAATCATCGCAAGCTCGGTCGAGATCGTGCCGTCGAGATCCATCAGTATTTGCTTGGCGTGGAAGGCGTTGTTGTCGTCGGCATCGTTCCAGCTCAGGGCCCCCGGCGGGACGTAGCCCCCCTTGAACGCGTCGGTGATGTAAGTGAGCGACTTGATGATGGCTTCCTTGATCTGCGGGTCGTCGAGGTGCGCCCGGCCATCCTTGGTGACAATACCGTTGCCCCCGTTGGCGATGAGAAAATGGTGGAACATGTTGTTGCCGTCCGCGGGTCCCGTCGTGGTCGCCTGCAAACCGAGGGCAAAGATGCCGCGCGCGCTCTCACGAAGCTTCTGCTGCATCGGTTTGAAGAAATCCCAAAACGCGTCCCACGTCTTCGGCGCATCCGAAAGCTTGAACCCGGCCTTCTCGACCATGGAGTTCCAGATATGGAACGGCAGAACCGCCGATTTAAAGGGCGCGAGGTACAAGCCCCGCTTTTTGATGGTGTTGTTGTAGTACTGGCAGGCGAGATAGGTGGTGGGGTCGAGCTTCGGTTTTAGAGGTTCCACGATCTCGCTCAAGTCGACCAACTTGTCATGCCAAGCGTTCTGCGGGATTACGGTCTGATTGGCGATGTCATGCGACATGACATCCGGGACGTCGCCGGTCGTCATCGCCGAGACGATTTTCTGCATCAGCGGTCCGAAAGGGATGAGCGTGTATTCGATCTTGTTGCCGCTTGCCTTCTCATATGCGGCCACCATGACGCGGAACGCCTCGTCCTCTTCGGGAACGAACCCTTGAGTCCACCAGACCGTCGCGGTCTTGGCCTGCGCATTGGCAATGAACGGGCGCGCGAGCGTCCCTGCCGTCGCCAACCCCAAAGATCCCCGTAGCATCGAACGCCGGCTGAGCTTGGCCATGGGCTTCCTCCCTTTTAGGTCCCCGGCAAACAGTCACCGAGATAATGTTTTTTGTGGAAGGGGCCTGCGTCGGAGGTCACGCCCCATCCGCGAGCATTTCGACATAGTGTATAACGCTGCTGCCGGATTGTCGCGACAATACTTGCGAATTGGGCAGCACCGTTGTCGCAAGCAGCGCGGTTGGGAACGCCCAAATGTTTTCGAACGACTGCGGCGAGGTGAAGACGGCGCTGCGATTGACGTCCACCAGCTGGATAGGGGTCGGCCCAACGCCCACAAGGTTGTTGTCGGCCCCGGTGAAACTGAAGTGCAGCCCACCCGCCTCTCCCTCGGCGCCCGAGAAATTGAATCCGTTTTCATGTCGAGGACGAATGCGCCCCCGAGTGCGTTCAGTCCATAGACTGAATTTGTCGGGATGACGCTGGTGCGGTTGATCGCGAAGTCCGGGACGAGATCCCGGTTGAGATTGTCGCCGAATGGCTCATTGAGCCGGATGCCGCCCTGGTAGACGGCAACGCCGATCGGAGTGCCCAGGACCGGTGACGCTTCGAAGCCTCGGAATAGAATATCCGGCTGATAAGGATTGTCCTGATTGTCGTTGATATTGACGCTTCCCACGCGCTGATTTAGCTCGTTGGTGAACGCCGCCGGTCCCCGCTTTGTCGTATCCGGCGCCGACAAGATCTGCACGTTGGAGGGTACCTTGTCGCGATCGATACCGACGCCCGGAACCGGGGTTGTGCCAACGACCTCGGTAGTGGGGAGCGTGTTGACCGGCACTTCTCCGGAAGACGGGTCCTGCGCCGCCGCGGAAGCGGGAAGCAGCGCCAGCACGACCGCGGCGATGATCCACCTGATCATAATAGGAAGCGCGGTCTCACGCCGCCGCGTCAGTTCTCAAGCCTAAACCGCACGGGCACATCGACCGCGCCGACCACGGGCGCACCGCCCTGTGTCGCCGGCACGAAATGCCATTGCCTGACGGCGCGGAGCGCCGCTTGATCGAGCAGCTCGTGGCCGCTGCTGACGCGGACGTCCACGCTGAGCGGCGAGCCCGCCGGCGAGACATCGACGCGAAGCACGACGCGGCCTTGCCATCCACGCCGCTGCGCTTCCGCGGGATAATCGGGCTTGGCGTTGGCACTGGAGGCTGTGATCGGATGCGGTGGCGTTGCCGCTGGCTCCGCTCCGGGCGGACGCATTGCCAACTCTTCGCTCGCGGTGGCCGGTGGCGCGGCGGTTGGTGCCGGTGAGCGGCTAAGAGGATGCCGGTTCGGCGCATGGGCAAGTGCAGGCTTCCTAGGCGGCACTGGAGGCGCAAACGTGACCGACGGCTGCGAGACCTCGGCGGGTTTGGGCGCGTCTGCGGTCGGAGCCGAGATGTCGGGCGGCGCGGCAGCTGGCGGCTCGACGGCTTCGGTCTCCGCCGGTACCGGCTCGGTCGCAGTCACCACAGGCATCGCTTGGACATCCTGGGCGGGCGCGAGACCTGGTTCGAGCGCCGGCGCAGGCTCGAACACGACCCGAATAATTGTCGGGCTATCCGGCCAGGGCTCGGGAGGTTTGACCGGCAACTCGACGAAGATCGCGGTCGCGACGAGGCATCCGTAAAGCACGCTCGCCGCGACAAGTGCCCTCGGCCGCAAGCCCACTACATCCGCGAAGGACTGGGTAACCACCGCAGTCTTCGTTGGCGCGGCGGAGCCGGCGATCAGGGGTTCTTGCAGGCCGCGTGCCGCCATCCGCGGGCCGTCGCGACGATCCGCTTCGACGAACTCCCTCGACCATTCGAAGGACCGCGCCGCGCCTTCCGCCATTGCCGCGCTTCCTCGTGCCGCTTGTGTCCCCGTTCTCGCGCGAGGTCACCGATATCGATGTGCTGAGAGCCTCATGCCTCAGCCGACGAATTGTCAACTGCGAAAGTTCTTATCGCCGACCCGGCAGGAGGCGGATGCGCGGCTTCAAGTCGAGAGCACGAGCCAGCGACGACAGGCGACGTTCCACGGCCTCGGCGCCCTGCATCGGCCCACGCGCCGGCAATCGCAGCACGAGCTCGCCGTTGGCGGTCACGACCGCGCCGGCCGCCAGCAGCTTGGCGACACCGCCCGATAGCGTGAACGCGAGCCGCAGCGCGAGGCCTGTTACGCGCGCCGCCCCCGCCGTCTCGGTGTCGATCAGCCGGGACACGGTGTCGCGGATCGCGGCTTCGGGACCGCCATAGCGCGCGTGCAGCGCCGCGGCCAGGAACGCCCGCTCGCCGTGATCGAGTCCGGTCATGGGGCTGTAAAGCGCCGCACGAAAGGCTTGCTCCGCCCGATAGTCCGGATGCTCGCGCGACGCGATGTCGCCCAGCAGCGCCGCCGCATAGCGCAATCGCCGGAACGGATCGGCACGGCCAAAGATCGGGCTGAGCCACCGCGCAACGCGCGCGCCGTCGGCTTGAAACCGCGGCAAGGCGCCGGCGTGCTCGGCGCAGCCCGCGAGGAGCGGATCCTCCGCACGCAACCGCACCGGCAGCAGATTGAAGAGGTGACCCTCGCGCAGCCCCCAGGCCGAGAACACCAGCCGCTTCGGCCGCATCACCGCCAGCACCCGGCGCAGGATTTCGGCGGAGATCGGGACCACCTCCAGGCGCTTTCGCGAGACGGTGCCGATCTGCTCCAGTGAGCGCCGCGAAAGGCGCGCAACCAGTCCCAGGAAATCGTCGGCGTCCCGCCAGTTGAGGGTGTAGCCGTGGATGACATGGATCGGATAGTGCGCCTGCTCCATGTGGATGCGCGCGAGTGCCCGCCACGCGCCGCCGACCGCATAGAAAGTCTGATCACGCTTTTTTTCGAGCCAAGGAAGCGTCGCCACGGCGCTGTCGATCGCCTCCGAGAGCCGGCGCTCGTCGCCCTGCAGGCCCTGTAGGCGGAAGGGCCCGATCGGGAGCGTTCCGCCCCGACCGGGGTGTCCCGAACCGACCGATACCAATTCGACGCTTCCGCCGCCGAGGTCGCCCATGACCCCGCGGGCCCAGGGAATTGCGGAGATCACACCCAGCGCCGAGAGCCGCCCCTCTTCTTCGCCCGAGAGAATGCGCACGCGCGTGCGGACGCGCCGCTGTACCTCGCGCGCGAACGCGGCACCGTCTTCGGCATCGCGAACGGCGGCGGTCGCAAGCGCATCGAGGCGGGAAACGCCGATCGCGCGCGTCAACGCGACGAACCGATCTAGATGCACAAAGGCGGATTGCACGCCCTCGGGACTGAGCCGGCCGGTCTCTTCCAGGCCCCTGCCGAGCCCACACAGCACCTTCTCGTTGAGCAGCGGTATCGGGGCTCGGCTCAGCCGCTCATAGACCACGAGACGGATCGAGTTCGAGCCAATGTCGATGACGGCGACGCGGCCGTTCCGACGCGCCCCCCCGCTCGCTCCCCCCTTGGGCATCGCTACTCCGCGGCCGAGGTCCGCTCGATGGTGGGACGCAGCGCCGGTCGCGGCTTGCGCAGCGCTCGGCCTCGGCCGGAAAGACTGGGATTGGTCATGAAGTAGGTGTGCGCGTTGAAGCCATCGGGGCTCGAGGGCTCGCGAATATAGGCGCCGCTCGCGTCGAGCCTCCAGCTCTGCTCGGTGTCTCGCAAGTTCGATACCATGATCTCGTCCAGCACTTGACGATGCACCGTTTCATTTTCGACCGGCACCAGCGCTTCGACGCGCCTGTCGAAATTGCGCGGCATCCAATCCGCGGAGCTGATGAACACCAGCGCCTGCGGCGAAGGCAGCCGCTGTCCGTTGCCGAAGCAGACGATCCGCCCATGCTCGAGGAAGCGGCCGACAATGCTCTTGACCCGGATCGTTTCGGAGAGCCCGGGCACGCCCGGCCGCAGGCAGCAGATGCCGCGCACCACCAGATCGATTTCCACGCCGGCCTGCGACGCCCGATAGAGCAGATCGATGACGGTCGGATCGACGAGTTGATTGAGCTTGACCCAAATCATCGCCGGTCGGCCGGCACGCGCGTGTCCGATCTCCGCCTCGATCAACTCCATGATCTTGTTGCGCAGCGTCACCGGCGCGAAGGCGATCTTCTCCAAGTTGACCGGGGTCGCGTAGCCCGTCATGTAGTTGAAGAGCTTCGCCGCATCGCGGCAGAGCGCGGTATCGCAGGTGAAGAACGACAGGTCGGTGTAAACCTTGGCGGTATCGGGGTGATAATTGCCGGTGCCGTAATGGACGTAGGAGCGCAGCTCGCCGCCCTCGCGCCGCACCACCAGCGAAACTTTTGCATGCGTCTTCAAATCGAGGAAGCCGTAAACGAGCTGCACTCCGGCCCTCTCAAGATCGCGCGCCCATCGGATATTGGCCTCCTCGTCGAAACGCGCCTTGAGCTCGACTAGCGCGGTCACGGTCTTGCCCGCCTCCGCCGCCTCGATCAGCGCGCGCACGATCGGACTGTTGTCGCTGGTGCGGTAAAGCGTCTGCTTGATCGCCACCACCGCTGGGTCGCGCGCGGCCTGACGCAGGAACTGCACCACCACGTCGAAGCTCTCATAGGGATGGTGAACGATGATGTCCTTCTGGCGGATCGCGGCGAAGCAGTCGCCGCCGAAGTCGCGAATGCGCTCGGGGAAGCGCGGATTGTACGGCTTGAAGAGAAGGTCCGGCCGCTCGCCGATGATGAGCTGGCGCGTGTCGGAAAGGCCGACCAGGCCGTCGAGGGGCGTTGCGTCGTCCGGCGAAACGTCAAGGTTTTCGGCCAGGAAGCGGCGCAGATCCTCGGGCATCCCCGCCTCGACCGCGAGCCAGATCACATTACCGCGCCGCCGCCGCTTCAGCGCGCTCTCGAACAGGCTTACGAGATCCTCGGCTTCTTCCTCAATTTCGACTTCGCTGTCGCGCACGATGCGGAACATCCCATGCCCCGCCACCGAGAAGCCCGGGAAGAGACGGTCGAGGAACAGCGAAACCATCTGCTCCAACGGCAGGAACCGCACGGTCTTGCCGGGCATGCGGATGAACCGGCCGATCGCCGCGGGCAGCAACAGCAGCGCCTGCATGCGCTTGCCGTCGCCGGTGCGGATCAATTGCAGCGCCAGCCCAAGGCCGCGATTGGCCACGAACGGAAAGGGATGCGCGGGGTCGATTGCAAGCGGCGTGAGGACCGGGAAAAGCTCCGCCATGAACCGAGCCTCGACCCACGGCCGATCCTCCGGCGTCAGGTCTTGCGGCCCAATCACCGAAACGCCCGCCTCGCTCAAGAGCTGCCGCAGGTTGCGCCAGATCACCTGCTGATCGTGCATCAGCTTGCGAGCGCGCTGATTGATCGCGGCAAGCTGCTGCGCGGGGGTAAGCCCGTCCTGGCTCGGCGTCGCGACCCCCGCGAGCACCTGACCCACGAGGCCGGCGACCCGGACCATGTAAAATTCATCGAGGTTGCTGGAGGAGATCGAAAGAAAGCGCAGCCGCTCCAGGGGCGGGTAGCGGGGATTATCCGCCTCGGCGATCACCCGCTCGTTGAAGGCGAGCCAACTGAGCTCGCGATTGATGAATCGCGTCTCCGAGTGAATGTCGATCTCCGCTGGCGATACCGGCTGCGCTTTGGCCACTTGACCTCTCTGGGAAAGACAATTTGACGATCTACCAATGAGTTGGCACTAGTTTATAACAAAATCATGATACTGTCATTGCAGCCTGCCGATCGACGGGGACGACGCAATTGAATCGGCTAATCTTGATTCGGCACGGCGCCGCGGCGGGACGCGCGGCAAGCGGCGGCGATCGCGAGCGAGCGCTGAGCCCGGAAGGTCGCCAAGCGATTTCGGTGCTGGCACCCCGCCTGGCGCCATTCGGCGCACCGCAGTCGATTCTCTGCTCCCCCGCGCGCCGTACCAGGGAGACCCTGGAAATTTTGATCCGCGCGCTGAATTGGACCGCGGCACCCGCTTGGGAAGACCGGCTTTATCCCGGTGACAACCTGGCCTTGCCGGCGTGCTTGCGTGAAATCGATGGCGCCTCGGAGCAAGTGGTGGTCGTTGGACACAATCCGGACATCGCCGAATTTGCGGCGCACCTCGGCGATGTGCCGGAGTTGCGGGAGTTTCGCCCGGGAGCCGCCGCGGTATTCGAGACTTCCGATCCCTGGTCCAAGCTCGGCTCCGCGCAGCGTCCGACCCTGATCGCCTACTACGTGCCCTGAAGCGCATCGAGCACCGACCGCACCATCGGAATCGTAATGCTGCGATGAGTGAGCAAACCGGCGCGATCGAGTTCCGCCACGAGGCGCCGCGCCTTCTCGTGACTTCGCTCCATGCGTCCAACGCAATAGAGCACGACGTCCTCGCTCACCTTGAGCTGCCGATCCGCAAATAACTTCACCAGGAGCGCCGCGAGCAATGCGTCGTCGGGCTGTTCCAGCGTCGCCTGCGGCGCTGCAACGAGCCGCGATCCAAGATCGGGCAGGACCTGCGCCCAGTGCGCGGGCGGTGCGCCCGCGGTCAACAGGAGATGGCCGCGCCGCTCCGCCAGCACGTTGAATAGATGCAGCAACGCCACGGGATCGGCGCGCTCGGCATCGTCCACCGCGGCCGCGAGACGGGTTCCGAGCAGCATAGGCACCGTCTCACGCGTGAGGGCCGCAACCGGAATCTCGACCGCTTCGCTGCGCCGGAGAAAGACGCGCAGCAGATGGGTTTTTCCGCTTCCCGCGGGGCCATGGATCGTGAGCGCCGGCGCCGGCCAGTCCGGCCAGCGATCGAGCCAGTGAACCGCCTCTCGGTTGCAGTCCGCGACCAGAAAATCCTCGGCGCCAAGCGCAGCCGGGCGGTTGTCGAATGCCAGGAGATATTGCTCGCTCATTCGTCCCCCGCCGAGGGTTTGCCATTGGCAGGATCGTATATCGGGCTCGCCAGATATTGGGCCAGCGCAAACCCGATCAGCCAAAACATGGTGCGGCGATGGCCAACGGTCACGGCGTCTCCTCTAGTCCCGCGAGCGCGCGCGTCCAGCGGACCAGGTACCCTGCCCCCGACAATATGGTGGTCGCCGCTACCATGTAGACCAGAGCCTCCACGGTGGCACCCGGCTCGACGCCGAGCCCGAGCTGCGCCAGCAGCACGCCCACCAAAAGGATCTGCAACGCCGTATTTACCTTGCTTACGATCAACGGTTCCGAGCGCATTGGCTGCGCGAGCGCCTGCACCAGGAGATAGCCGCCGACGATCAGCAGATCTCGGAATACCACGAGGATGACCAGCCAGGCCTCAAGGTGGTTCACGGCGCCGAGCGTTACGTAGACCGCCACGAGCAGCGTCTTATCGGCAATCGGATCGAGCAGCGCGCCGAGCCGAGTACGGCTGTCGAAGCGCTTGGCGATGAAGCCGTCGACCGCATCCGAAATGCCCGCTGCGACGAAAACCCAGAACGCGGCAGCGAAGCGTGCTTCGAGAATAAGCCATACCGCGAGCGGTACGGAAAGCAGCCGCGCTAGAGTGATCGCGTTCGGAACGTTCACGTGCGGAGCGTCCGCGAATCCGCTATTGACTGGATGCGCCCTTGGCGCTGAGCGTCCAATCGGCGCCCGCGTCGCCGGGGGTCAGCACCAGATCGCGCTGCGCCAGCACGGCCTGTAGTTGCTGGGGATCGCCCTGATAATCGATCTGCACACGAGCGCCCTCGCGGCCGATCGATAACAGCGTCGAATGCTGGACCGAAGGAACGGTTCGCAACCGATCGCGCACAATCACCCAATCCTTGACGCCGGTCACCGGAACAAGCGCGATGACGCTTGCCGAAGGCCCCGCCGGCGGCTCCACCGCCGCCTTGGTCCAAGACGTCGTCACGTCGGCCACCACGGCGGC
>Ga0335079_10000326_pt1 | contig 54793 bp, 50 predicted proteins | sample Lox_Sample_33_FD_206719 | JGI IMG/M metagenome (GOLD analysis project Ga0335079, IMG submission 206719) | Soil microbial communities from Loxahatchee National Wildlife Refuge, Florida, United States - Lox_Sample_3.3 | ecosystem: Environmental > Terrestrial > Soil > Wetlands | place: USA...
CGAAGATCAAGCGAATAGGGTCTCACCATCCATGCTGGCCCCCAGCCCCAGCCAGCATCTTGAATCAGAAATCCGGGCGCCTGGGAATCCTCAAAAGCGATTCAGACCACATGAATCCGACTCTAGGGACGCTCTGGTCAAACTGGAAAGCCTTCCCCTCGCGATCGGCTGGGGTATGTCCGCTCAACCCCAATCCAATGCCAACGACAAGCCCGTTTCTGACAGGGCTTTCTATCTGATGTGGGTCACGCGAATCCTTGGATGGCTGATCACCGCCATTGCGTCATTGTTTGGTGCTCCGTTCTGGTACGACGCGTTGCAGAGTTTCGTGCGAATCAAGGGAGCGGGCCCAAGCCCCGCCGAGAAAAAAACGGGCGCAGGAGCCGCCGCATGAGAGGTGAGTCGTTCATCTCGGCTTTGCGGCCTGCGGCACGCACGATGACTACGAAGAATCAGGAAGTCATGAACGGCTCAAAGTTATTTTGCCGCTTGGCAGCCATCGTTCTTGTCACCTTTTTGCCTTCCGCTTGCACCGTACAACTCGTCGCTCCCTACAATTCCGACCTCCAGCAGAAAGCCTCTTCCATGCAAGCGGACGTGGCGGCTTGGGATTTGGCCATGCGCGGCTCTGCCGGGACTGTGGCGGCTGACCCTCGCAATCCCGATGTCATTGCGACCATCAACAAGTGGCGGGGAGAGGCAGACGCGATGCTCACTCTCGCGGAGAGCAACGACCCGAATATGGTCAGCTGCAGCGACGCGGTGAAATCGACGTATGCCGCGATCGAGTCCAGCATCCCCGCCAACCTGCGCGCGGCGGCACAAGCGTCTGCTGCTGCAACTCAGGCAAACGCAGCCACCCCATCCGGTTGCGAGGCCGGGCTCGTCGCTGATTTAGGCACGGGCATAAACGATATTGAAAAGGCCTTGAAGTACTGCAAGGTATCCTGGGTTCAGGATGCGTATTTTACCGCGTTAAGTCAGAATCGCGCGACCGCGCCGAGCCCGCCAAAGGCGCCGACCGACGCCGACCAAACGAAACTGACCAAAAGCTGCCTGGCCGAATTCAATGCCGCATCCCAATTGCCGGAGGCTGCGGCAGGCGCTCGCCATGGTCGCGCCGTCTCCACGCTTCTGACGACGCTGCAGGCGATTGTCTACGTCGAAAATCGCAAGAAGGCCGCAGAAGCGTCGAAATGAGCCGCGGTCGATTTCAAACGTGAGGGCTCCGAGAGGAGGGAACCATGGCCATTGTGGATGACATAAGGAGCGCGGTTGAAAGCGCAATCTCGGCCGGCGCGACAGCCGCACGCGGGCAGGGAGCGGCTCTTAGCAGCGACTTTGAAACTCTGGTGAAGCCAAATTTCGAAGCGATCGTGACGCAAACCGCCGCGATTTCAGAGGACTTGATCACTGGCAACATCGGTCCGGATCAGGCTCGCGATGATCTGCAAACACAGCTTGATAATGTGGAGCCAATCATTCTTGCAGAATCCGAGCTGGCGCTGCTTGCCGTTCAAGTTATCATCAATGCAGTGATAAGTGCGCTCAAGAGCGCGGTCAATACGGCAACCGGAATCGCCCTGCTCTGATCAGCGTCGCCCGTCTCGCAGGAGGAATGCGCGGGGCTTGCGGGCCGCCCGGAACCGCCGAGTTACTACCCAAAGCGCATGAGCGCATTCTTGTGCCGCTTGAGCCAGTCTTGACGCAGCGCCGCATCGGGCACCAGGCTCTCCACCAGGCGCCAGAAGCGCGGCCCGTGGTTCATCACCACCAGATGCGCGACCTCGTGGGCGACGAGGTAGTTCATCACCCCTTCAGGCGCGAAGATCAACCGCCAGGAGAATGAGAGGCTGCCGAGGCTCGAGCAACTGCCCCAGCGGCTGGTCATATCGCGGATACTGATGCGGGTAATTCGGCGATCGACCCGCTGCGCGTAAATGCGGGCGCGCCGAGTCAGCTCCTCGCGCGCCCGCGCGATCAGGAAATCGCGCACGCGCCGCGGTAGGTGCGCCGCATCGCCGGTTACCCGGATTTCGCCCTCCTCGACCCAGACCGGTCCGCGTCCGGGGACGCGGCGCCTCACATGGCGGACGCGCAACCGCTCGCCCAGCACCGGTACCTCGACCCCATCGGCAAAGGCGATGCGGGGTGGCAGGTCCTTGAGCCGGGCCTCCACCCAGGCGCGGTTCCGGTCCAGAAATCGCAGGCCGGAATCGAGCGATGACCGTCGCGGCAGCACCAGCTCGACCGCCTCGCCACGCCCGTCGATGCGCAATGCCACCCGCCGCGCCCGCTCGCTCACGCGAAGGCGAATCGGCACCGCGCCCTTGGAGAAGGCGAGCTCGGTGGTGAAAGCTTCGGCAAGGGAACGCACTTGGCGCATGGGATCGACAACCCGCCTCTTACTGAATCTGTAACCCGCGCCGCAGGGGCAAGACAAGAAGCAGAAAAGCGGTTTCGACCCGGCGGCCGATACGAAATTGGGGATAAGTGTGGGCCGCCCCGGTGGCGGGCGTGGCACACGCTTCACGTGTAGACGCAGTACCCTGCCGCAGGCCGCGGTTTCGGGGTAATGTCACCAAAGCGCAATCTGGCGCGGCTAGAACCGGTTTACCGGCATCCGGCGCCGGATGGGGCATCGAGGGAGACGGGGAGGCCAACATGTCGATTTTGAGGGCCGGCGTCGCCGGCATCGCGGCACTGGTGCTTGCGGGCAGTACCGCCTCGGCCGAGTCAATCGAAATACAATGGTGGCACGCCATGGGCGGCCAGCTCGGCGACAAGGTCAGCCAGATCGCCAGCGACTTCAACAAGATGCAAAGCGACTACAAGATCGTGCCCGTCTACAAGGGCACCTATACGGAGACCCTCACCCAGGCGATCGCAGCCTTTCGCGCGGGCCAGCAGCCCGACATCGTGCAGGTCTTCGAAGTCGGCACCGCCACCATGATGGCGGCCAAGGGCGCGGTGTACCCGGTTTATCAGCTCATGGCCGACACCGGTCAGCCCTTCGATCCCAAGGCCTATCTGCCGCCGGTCTACGGCTACTACGCGACCTCCGACGGCAAGCTGTTGTCGATGCCGTTCAACAGCTCGACCCCGGTTTTCTACTGGAACAAGGATGCGTTCCAGAAGGCGGGTCTCGACCCGGGAAAAGGACCCAAGACCTGGCCCGAAGTGGCGGAGGACTCGAAGAAGCTGCTCGCCGCCGGCTTCACCTGCGGCTTCACCAGCGGGTGGCAGACCTGGATCCAGCTCGAAAATTTCAGCGCCTGGCACAACAAGCCGTTCGCCACCAAGGAAAACGGCTATGGCGGACTCGACACAGAGCTCGTCTTCAACGGCGATTTGCAGGTGCGCCACATCAATCAGCTCGCCGAATGGCAGAAGGAGAAGATCTTCGTCTATGGCGGCCGCGAGGATAAGCCCAACGACCTCTTCGCCAGCGGCCAATGCCCTATGCATTTCGGTTCCTCCGGTGCCGCCGGCGGGTTCCTAAGGGCGAAGCTCAATTTCGGCATCGGCATGCTGCCCTATTGGCCCGACGTCCCCGGCGCGCCGCAGAATTCGATCATCGGCGGCGCCACGCTCTGGGTGATGCAGGGCAAGCCCAAGGACCACTACAAGGGTGTGGCACAGTTCTTCACCTACATCTCCTCGCCCGAGGTGCAGGCGGACTGGCATCAATCAACGGGCTATGTGCCGATCACGCTCGCCGCCTACGAGCTCACGAGGAAACAGGGTTTCTACGAGAAGAACCCTGGCCGCGACATCGCCGTGCTGCAGCTCACCAACAAACCGCCGACCGAGAATTCCCGCGGTCTGCGCCTCGGCAACTTCGTGCAGATTCGCGATGTCGAAGACGAAGAGCTCGAGGCGGTTTGGTCCGGCAAGAAAACCGCCAAGGAAGCGCTCGACGCCGCCGTGCAACGCGGCAACGAGCTGCTGCGCAAATTCCAGCAGGCAAACGAATAGACGTGCTGCCATGTTCATGACTTCGCCTTTCCCCCTCCGCCCAGGGGGCGGAGAGGGTGCGAGCCCCCTATCAAGGGGCGAGCCGGTGAGGTGGTGGCAGCCAGCTAGAGACAGCGTGTCGCGGCAATACACCTCCCCCTCCCACCGCTTCGCGGCGGAACAACCCGGCCGGGCGCTTCGCGACCGGCCCCGGCGGGTTCGATCGCAAAGCGATCGAACGGGTTGTTCCCTCTCCCCGCTACGCGCGGAGAGGGGTATCGGCGCGGCCCGCTAAGCGATGCAGAAGCGGGTCGTCTTTCCCGGTAAGACCCTGCCCTATCTGCTGATGGCGCCGCAGCTCGCGGTGACCCTGGTGTTCTTCATCTGGCCCGCGCTGCAGGCGGTCAAGCAATCGGTGCTCGTTGAGGACGCTTTCGGCCTGTCGAGCCGCTTCGTCTGGTTTCAGAATTTCGAGCGGCTGCTCCACGACCCCAACTATCTGAACTCGATCGAGGTGACGGCGATTTTCAGTCTTGCCGTGACCGCGATCGGCCTCGGATTCTCGCTGGTGCTCGCGACGATGGCGGATCACGTGATCCGCGGTGCGAGCGCCTACAAGACGCTGCTGATCTGGCCATATGCGGTGGCGCCGGCGGTAGCGGGTGCGCTCTGGAGCTTTCTCTTCAATCCCACGATCGGCGAGGTGAGCGCGATGCTGCGCTTCATTGGCATCGACTGGAACTTCATCGTCAACGGCAATCAGGCGATGATCCTGGTGGTGATCGCGGCGTGCTGGAACCAGTTCAGTTACAACTTCGTGTTCTTTTTGGCGGGATTGCAGTCGATCCCGAAATCGCTGATCGAGGCGGCGGCGATCGACGGCGCGGGGCCAGGGCGGCGCTTCTGGACCATCGTCTTCCCGCTGCTGTCGCCGACCGCGTTCTTCCTGCTTACAGTCAACGTCGTCTATGCCTTCTGCGACACCTTCGGCATCATCGACACCGTCACCAAGGGCGGGCCTGCCATGGCGACCAACATCTTGGTCTACAAGGTCTACAGCGACAGCTTCCGCGCCCTCGACCTCGGCGGGTCGGCGGCGCAGTCCGTGATCCTGATGGCGATCGTGATCGCACTTACGGTCGTGCAATTCCGCTACATCGAGCGGCGCGTGCATTACTGAATTCATGAGTCGCAGATGAAAAACTCGGAAGAAGATAGGGTAATGAAATTCATCCCCATAACCCCTGGATCGTTTCTTCTGCGACTTGTGACGGCATTTGCCGGGAAGGTTGGATTGATCGGCTTCGAGTGCAAAATCGCGGAAGCGCGATGATCGAGAATCGGCCCTGGCTCACTGCTGCCGCGCACGCGATCATGATTCTGGGCGTGGCGGTGATCGCATTTCCGATTTACGTGACCCTGATTGCCTCGACGCATTCGCTGCCGACCCTGCTCGCCGGGCGCATTCCTCTGCTGCCGGGCTCGGCGGCGCTCGGCAATTATTCGCAGGTGCTGGGCGAGGGCATGGGGTCGGCGGGCGCGCCGCCGGTGGCGCTGATGCTTCTCAACAGTCTTGCCATGGCCCTCGGCATCTCGCTCGGCAAAATCGCGATCTCCATTATTGCCGCCTATGCCATCGTCTATTTTCAATTCCCGCTGCGAATGACCTGCTTCTGGCTGATCTTCGCGACGTTAATGCTGCCGGTCGAGGTGCGGATCCTCCCGACCTACAAGGTGGTCTCGGATTTAGGCATGCTCGACTCCTATGCCGGGCTCATCGTGCCGCTGATTGCCTCGGCGACCGCGACCTTCCTTTTCCGACAATTTTTCCTGAGCGTTCCCGAAGAGCTGACCGAGGCCGCGCGCATCGACGGCGCCGGCCCGATACGCTTCTTTATCGACATCCTATTGCCGCTGTCGCGCACTTCGATCGCGGCGCTGTTCGTGATCCAGTTTATCTATGGCTGGAACCAGTATCTCTGGCCGCTGATCGTCACCACCAAGCAGAGCTACTACACGGTGGTGATGACGATCTCGCGCATGGTGAATGTCGTCGACGTGGCGCCGAGCTGGAATCTGATCATGGCAACGGCGCTGCTCGCCATGTTGCCGCCGGTGCTGGTGGTGCTGGTGATGCAGCGCTGGTTCGTCAAGGGCCTGGTGGAGACGGAGAAGTGACATGGCCGAGGTGACCCTCAACGGCGTCAGCAAGTTCTTCGGCACGACCAAGGTCATCGAGGGGATCGACCTCGCGATCGCCGACCGCGAGCTGATGGTGGTGGTGGGACCCTCGGGCTGCGGCAAATCGACCTTGCTGCGGCTGGTGGCGGGATTGGAAGAGGCGAGCGGCGGCGAAATTCGCATCGGCGGGCGGCTGGTCAACCGGGTCGAGCCCAAGGATCGCGACATCGCCATGGTGTTTCAGAACTACGCGCTCTATCCGCATATGAGCGTGCGCGAGAACATGGCCTACGGCCTCAAAATTCGAGGATTGCCAAAAAGCGACATCGAGGCGCGGGTCCGGCGAGCGGCCGAGACGTTGCAATTGATGGCGTTGCTCGATCGCAAGCCGCGCCAACTCTCGGGCGGGCAGCGCCAGCGTGTCGCCATGGGCCGAGCGCTGGTGCGCGAACCGCAGGTGTTTCTGTTCGATGAGCCGCTCTCCAATCTGGATGCGCAGCTTCGCGTGCAAATGCGGGTCGAGATCAAGCGCCTGCAGCAATCGCTCGGCATCACGTCGATCTACGTGACCCACGACCAGGTGGAGGCAATGACACTGGCCGATCGGCTGGTGGTGATGAAGGCTGGCGTCGCGGAGCAAATCGGGACGCCGCTTGATCTCTATGAGCGGCCCGAGACCGTGTTCGTCGCAAGCTTCATCGGCTCGCCCGCGATGAACCTGCTGCCGGGGATGCTCGAAAGTGACCGCGTGTCGCTGGGGAGCGGCGTCACATTGGCACTCGCCGCATCCCGCAGTAACGCGCCGCGCGCGGTCACCGTGGGGCTCCGCCCCGAGCATCTCCTGCCCGACGCCGGCGTGACGCCGTTCACGCTAACGGTCGAATTGTCGGAAATGCTGGGCGCCGACACCGTGGTGCACGGCCGCATCGAAACGGAAGGTCCGATGATCCTCGCCCGTCTTCCCGGAACCGTCCGCGCGGCACCGGGCGAGCGGCTGCCGCTTACCATCGCGCCCGAGCACGTCCATCTGTTCGACCGAGAGAGCGGAAAGCGGATTTAGCGGCGACAACCGACGTAGGCTCCCTTACGTCTCTTCCAGCAGCCGTCGATAGGCGATGCCGCCGAGCGCGCCGCCGACAATAGGCGCCACCCAGAAGAGCCAGAGCTGCGCCAAAGCCCAGCCGCCCACGAACAATGCCGGGCCTGTGCTGCGCGCCGGATTGACCGAGGTGTTGGTGACGGGAATGCAGACGAGATGAATGAGGGTGAGCGTGAGCCCGATCGCGAGGGGCGCCAATGCCGCGGGTGACCGACTGTCCGTCGCCCCCATGATCACGAAGATAAACATGAAAGTGAGCACAAGCTCGGCAACGAGCGCTGAGAGCAGTGAGTATCCACCCGGCGAGTGCTCGCCGTACCCGTTGGCGGCGAAGCCTGCGTGAACATCGAAGCCGGCCTTGCCGCTGGCGATAACATAGAGCACGGCGGCAGCCACAATGGCGCCCACGAGCTGCGCCAGAATATAGGGCAGCACCGATGCGGCGGGGACGCGGCCACCGGCGCAGAGGCCAACCGTCACGGCGGGGTTGAAGTGGCCGCCCGAGATGTGGCCCACGGCGTAAGCCATGGTCACGACCGTCAAGCCGAAGGCGAGGGCAACCCCGGCAAAGCCGATGCCTGTGTTGGGAAATGTGGCGGCGAGGACGGCGCTGCCGCATCCGCCGAATACCAACCAGAAAGTACCGAAAAACTCGGCGACCACCTTCTTTGGCATGATTTCCTCCACCGAGAGCGATGCCGTTTGCCGTGCGTCAATCGACAGTGAACTAGATCGCGTCGGGGTTCTGTAAATGGCGGGTTGCCGGTACCGCTGATCCAAGGGATGGCGGCAAGGGTTTGCCCTCTGGATGGGACTTGGAGGAGTCCGGTGCTATTTATTCTTTATTCGAACGAAAGGAGCCGCCATGCCGACGCATGATCTCGCTGCGCTTTGGGAAGCGCATTGCCGCACGGAGTTCGAGACCCGCGACGTCGATGCCACCATGGCGACTATGGTGGCGGAGCCTTACGTCAATCACGTGCCCACCATGGCCGGCGGGGTCGGCCACGACGAGCTCAAGCGCTTTTACAAATATCATTTCGTGAACGCCAACCCCGTGGACACCGCCCTCGTGCCGATCAGCCGCACGATCGGTGCCAACAGCCTCGTCGATGAGATGTTGTTCTGCTTCACCCATACCCGAGAGATCGACTGGATGCTGCCGGGCATCCCGCCGACGGGGCGCCGCGTCGAAATACCGTTGGTGGCGATCGTGCACTTCAGGGACGGCAAGGTGGCGCACGAACACATTTACTGGGATCAAGCCTCGGTCCTCGTTCAGATCGGCAAGCTCGACCCCAGGGGGCTGCCGGTCGCGGGCGTCGAGACCGCGCGCAAGCTGCGCAATCCCAAAGAGCCGAGCAACGCGCTGATGGCGAAGGCCTGGGCGACGAGCGCGGGCATGCCGCTCCATACGAGATAGCGGTTTCCCTCTCCGCCGTTCAGGCGGAGAGGACGGGACATGATGGAACTCGGCGCGCCTAGCGCGCCGACACCCTAAGCGCGTTGGTGAGGTCGCCCAGCGGCTTCTGGTGCTTTACCTTGAGCGCCTGATCGCGCGCGATCAAACCGGGCAGCGGCTGCAGGCCGAAGCGGCGGGTGATGAAGCGCAGGATCGAAGTGGTGTCGTACTGCGTGTGGTCGACGTAGTGGCGCTTGGCGAAGGGCGAGACGATGATCGCGGGGACGCGCGAACCCGGACCCCAGCGATCGGCCTTGGGCGGCGCCACGTGGTCCCAGAAGCCGCCGTTCTCGTCATAGGTGATGATGATCAGCATGTGCTTCCACTGCGGTCCCTTTTCCAAGTGATCGATCAAGTCGGCGATGTGCTGGTCGCCGCTCAGCACCGCCGCATATCCAGGATGCTCGTTCAAATTGCCTTGCGGCTTGTAGAACGTGACCTGCGGCAACGTTCCGGCATCGATCGCCTTGATAAATTCGACGCCGTTGAGCCCGCCGTCGCGGATATGCTCCTTCCGTGCGGCGGTCCCGGGCGCCATGTTCTCGAAGTAATTGAAGACCTGATGATGGTACTGGAAGCTCGGCACCGGGCTTGAATTGCCGTGGTCGAGCACCTGCTGCCAGGCGCCCGCGTACCAGGCCCAGCTTATGCCGCGCGCGGAGAGTAGGTCGCCGATGTTGAGCATCTTCTGCGGTGGAAGGGTATTCGGCGCCTTGGGATCGGCATAGGCCGGATCGCCGCCTGGCGCGGGCTTGACGTAGCTCGGCTGATAGGGCGGCGCCATTGTGTTGATGGCATAGAAGTCGCCGGGCGTGATGGTGCCGTCGTGCTCGAATTTAGGCCCGCCATCGATCGCGGATTTGGGCGCGTTGGCGGCGACCTTCAGGCTGACGCCGTCGGGATTGACGATCGCGATCTGATCCTTTGCCGGGCTCTTGTCGGCTTCGGGGTATATGGGCGTGCACGAGCACACCAGCCAGAAGTGATTGAGGAACGAGCCGCCGAAAGCGCCCATGAAGAAATTGTCGGCGAGCACGTACTCATGCGCGACCTTCCAGAGCGGCAGGCTGTTGGCATTGGTGAGGTAATGACCCATCACCAGTCCACCCGAATTGGCCCAGGCCGCGAATTTGTCATTCTTGCCGCCGTCGATCTGCATCTGGTTCTGATAGAAGAGATGCCAGAGGTCGCGCGTGATGACACTGAGCGGCGTGTTGAAACCCTTGGGGTCGTCGATCGCGAACGGCTTGTTGGCGAGGTGCTCGGTCTGCGCCTCGGTGATCGCGGGAGTCTCGCCCTTGGCGGTAAGGCCCTCCCAGATCGGCGGCAGCTCCTTCAGGATCGAGCCGTCGCGGTCGCGCTGGGTGTACTGCGCCGGCGTCACGTGCTGCAAGCCGTTGGCCCCGGGGAAGTAGCCGTAAAGATTGTCGAAGCTACGATTTTCGGCGTAGATCACGACCACCGTCTCGATTTGGTCGATACCGCGGGGCTTTTTCGCGGCCTGGGCGGCAGCGGGATGCACGCTGCCGAGGCAGGTGCCGGCGGCAAGCGCCAAGGCAAGAAGAACGCGCGTGTTCATGATTTCCCCCATCAGTGGTCGCGAGCTTCACCGTCTAGCAGTGTCTCCATGTCAGTTTTGTGAAGGTGGCGGCCGTTGGCAAGTTCCTGCATGCTGCCGGCCATGATGCGGGGGACGGCGCTACTCTTGATCGGCGGATTGGTGGGCGCTTTTGCGCTCGTCTCTATATCGCAAGCGCCGGTTCGCGCCGCCGGTCTTTCGCGCGCCGAGGTCTATCGCCACGTCGAACAGCTCCGCGCGATCGGCCGCAAGTTGTTCTTCGACAAGACGCTCTCGGCATCTGGCAAGCTCGCCTGCGCCTCGTGTCACGACCCCGCGCACGCCTATGGCCCCCCGAACGGGATTCCAGTGCAGCCGGGTGGGCGCGATATGCACCAATTTGGGACGCGCGCGGTCCCATCGCTCACCTACCTCCAGGTGGACCCCCAATTCACCGAGCACTACTACGAAGATGACGACGAGGGCGACCCCAGCGTCGACAATGGTCCGACCGGCGGACTCACCTGGGACGGCCGAATCGACCGCGCCCGCGATCAGGCGCGGCTGCCGCTGCTCTCCTCTTATGAGATGGCGAACCCGGACCTCGGCGCGGTGACGGCGGCGGTGCAGCGCTCCGCCTATGCCGATGATCTCCGCCGCGCCTTCGGCGATCGCATCTTCGACGATCCCGCCCACGCCGCGGAAGCGATCCTCGAATCGCTCGAAGCCTATGAGCAGAGCGCCAGTGAGTTCTTCCCCTACACCAGCAAGTACGACGCCTATCTTGCCGGGAGGGCGGTCTTGACGCCTGAGGAGGCTCGCGGCCTCGTCGCGTTCAATGACCCCAAGAAGGGAAATTGCGCCCATTGCCACATGAGCGCGCCCGCCCTCGACGGCACGCCGCCGCAGTTCACGGATTACGGGCTGGCGGCGGTCGGCGTGCCGCGCAATCCCACGATCCCCGCCAACGCCGACCCGACATTTTTCGATCTCGGCCTCTGCGGACCCCTGCGAACGGACCTCCGCGACCATCCGGAATATTGCGGGATGTTCAAGGCGCCGAGCCTGCGCAACGTGGCGCTTCGGCAGAGCTTCTTTCACAACGCCGTCTTTCACACGCTGCGCGAGGCGGTGGCGTTTTATGCCGAGCGCGATACCAACCCCGAGAAATGGTACCCGCGCAACGCCGATGGCACGGTTGCCAAGTTCGATGACCTGCCGGAGCAATACTGGGCAAATATCAATATCGAGCCGCCCTTCGACCGCCACCTCGGCGACAAACCCGCGCTCACCGGGCAGGAGATCGACGACATCGTGGCCTTCCTGCACACCTTGACGGACGGGTACAAGCCCGCAGCCCCGTAGGGCGGGCAAGCGAAGCGCCGCCCGCCGTTGTTTTTAAGCGAGCTTGCAGATAACGGCGGGTTACGCCTTCGGTTCACCCGCCCTGCGGCTGTCAACGTCCGAAAAACGCCGGCAGTTCGAGCAGGCTCGTGATCTCCGCGTCGGCGGTCCCTTGCTGGTTCGATCTTTGAAGAACCGACCACGGGCCGCGCCGGATAAAGACGCTCACCATCCCCGCCTCTATCGCAGGAATCACGTCGTTATCGATCCGGTCGCCCACATAGGCGATGCAGTGGGGGTCACTCTCGCCGGCGAGAGTGAGGATCGCTTGAAAGAACCGCGGATCGGGTTTCTGGAACCCCAGTTCTTCCGAGGTTACGATGAAATCTGCGTCGAGCCCGCAGGTGGCGAGCGACTTGGTAGCCTCGGCCGGCTGGTTGCCGGCGATGCCGATTTTGAATCCGCGATCTCGGAGCGCGCGAATGGCGGGTAGGGCGTCCGGATAAACGTCGGCGGGGGCAAACAAATCACGCCAGCCTTCGGCGAACCGCTGCCGTCGCGCCGCGGCGATATCGAATCCCGGACGGAACAGCTCGAAGACGCCGCGGTGATGACCGCCGCGCGCGATCACGCCGCCCAGCGCCGCGAAAAAGGTGAAGCGCGGGACGCCCAGCCAATCGGCCCACTCGCCCCATTGCCGCGTCTCGTCGATCAGCGTCTCTCCAACGTCGAAGACAACGACGCGAACCTCGCGCCACAATTTATCGGACACGTTCGACCCTCCGAGGAAATTGGTCGGCATATTCTATCGTGTGAACGCGGCGCCGGGACGCGGGAAGCACGTCCTGCATGACGGAGAAGGTGAGCCGACGCCTCTGCGGTTCAGGAAATTGAGCCGGGGTTCTTGCAGGCGCCTCGATCGAGCCCAACATTGCTGGCAGGCCGCATGCGGCCGCGCCGATGGGAGGGGCTTCGTCAGGGGTATCCGCAAAACATCAGGGAGGTTGTCTCATGCCCAAATTTCTGATCCACGGGTCATATACCGCCGAAGGCCTTAAGGGGCTGCACAAGGACAAGGCCTCGGGCCGCAAGGCGGCGTTGAGTGCCGCCGCGGAGGGCGTCGGCGGCAAGCTCGAAGCTCTCTACTACGCGTTGGGCAAGGATGACGCCATTGCCATCCTCGATCTGCCCGACCATGTCAGCGCTTCGGCGCTGTCTCTTGCCATGTCGGCGACGGGGTTGGTTCACACGGCGACCACGGTCTTGCTCACGGTCGAAGAAACCGACAAGGCGCTGCACAAGGCCGTCTCTTACCGCGGCCCCGGCCGGTAGAGAAAATTTCCGGAGGTCTGCCCTCGCGCGAGGGCAGACCTTCTTTGGCAGCGCTGGGAGCACACCACTGACGCGTGGGCACGGGCGCGTTCCAAACCCTGCTCCGCGACAGCGGGCAGGGTGGTGCCATCCAATTTGCCCCGAAAGCTGGGCGGAGTGTTATGATCCTCCGGGGGTTGGAAGGGATGTCGGCCTGTGGCGTCGGATCAGGTCAGGCGCAAGCTCGCCGCGATTCTCGCCGCGGACATCGTCGGCTATAGCCGACTGATGGGCGTGGACGAGACGGGCACGCTCGCGCGACTCAAGGACTATCGCCGCGAGCTGATCGATCCCAAGAACAAGCAATATCGCGGTCGTGTGGTCAAAACGACCGGCGACGGGATCCTGATCGAATTTCCGAGCGTGGTTGACGCGGTCTCTTGCGCAATCGATGTCCAGCGCGGAATGCGCGAACGCAACGCCGGTGTCTCGGAAGAAAAGCGCATCGAATTCCGCGTCGGCATCAATTTGGGCGACGTGATCATCGAGGGCCGCGACCTCTTCGGCGACGGCGTGAATATCGCTGCACGCCTGGAGGCCCTCGCCGAGCCCGGCGGTATCTGCATTTCCGAAACCGTTCTCAGTCATACGCGCGGCAAGGTGGCCGTCGCGGTCGAGGATCTGGGTGAACAGACCCTCAAGAACATAGTCCAACCGATCCATGTTTACCGGCTCGTCCTCGACGGTGGCCAGGAGGCGACAAAACCTCGGTCGGAGGAGCCGGCGCCAGTGTTGCCGGACCGACCTTCGATTGCCGTTCTGCCGTTTCAGAACATGAGCGGCGATCCCGAACAGGAATATTTTTCCGACGGCATCGTCGAAGAGATCATCACGGCGCTGTCGCGCATGCGCTGGCTGTTCGTGATCGCGCGCAATTCGAGCTTCACCTACAAGGGCCGAAGCGTCGATGTGAAGCAGGTCGGCCGAGAGCTGGGCGTGCGCTATGTGCTCGAAGGGAGCGTGCGCAAGGCCGCGAACCGCATCCGCATCACCGGTCAGCTCATCGACGCGGCGACCGGCGCGCACCTCTGGGCGGACCGCTTCGACGGTGGGCTTGAGGACGTGTTCGAACTGCAGGATCACGTGACGTCGAGCGTGGTCGGCGCAATCGCGCCGAAATTGGAGCAGGCCGAGATCGAGCGCGCCAAGCGCAAGCCGACGGAGAATCTCGACGCCTACGACTACTATCTGCGGGGTCTGGCGAGCGCTCATCGCTGGACTAGGGAAGGCCTCAGCGAGGCGCTGCGGCTCTTTACTCAGGCGGTCGAACTCGATCCCGACTTCGCTTCAGCCTGTGGCGCGGCGGCGTGGTGCTATGTCTGGCGCGTGGCAAATGGCTGGATGACCGATCGCGCCCAAGAGCTCGCGGAGGCCACTCGCTGGGCCGGCAAGGCCGCCGACCTCGGCAAGGACGATGCCGTTGCACTCTCCTTCGCCGGCCTTGCGTTCGGTTATGCGGCCGGCGATCCAGCGACCGGATTAGCGCTGATTGACAAGGCGCTGTTGCTCAATCCCAACCTCGCGGCCGCCTGGACCGCCAGCGGCTTTTTGAGAGCGTTTCGAGGCGAGCCCGACCTCGCTATCGAGCACTCGGCTCGCGCCATGCGGCTCAGCCCCCTCGACCCCCTGATGTTCTTCATGCACCACAGCACCGCCTTGGCCCAGTTTCTGGCCGGCCGGCATGAAAAGGCGTGGCCGGTGGCGGACATGGCGTGCCGGGAACGCCCGAATTATCTCTCTGCGCTGCGCGTCGCGGCCGCGAGCCATGCACTCTCCGGGCATCCCCACGAAGCGCAAAGCTACATATCCCGTGCCCTTGAGCTCGATCCCGAATTGCGGATCTCGAACCTTAGGGACCGTATTGGGCCATTCCGTCCCGATGGTTTGGCAACCTATATCGATGCGCTGCGAAAGGCGGGATTGCCGGAATAAGTCGGCGCGATCGAGCGGAGCCGGAGGGCTGAGTCGTTACCCCGCCTTGCGCTTGGCATCACCCGCTCGTTCGCGGGCGAGGAGGCGCGTTTTACGCTCGACGCCCCAGCGATAGCCGCCGAGGTCCCCGTCCTGGCGCACCACGCGATGACAGGGAATGACCAGCGCCGCACGGTTGCTGGCGCAGGCGCGGGCGACCGCGCGCACGGCGCGGGGGGCGCCGATCTCGCGCGCGATCTCGCTATAGGTTGTCGTCGCGCCATAGGGAATCCGCTGGAGTGCGCGCCAGACCCGCCACTGGAACGCGGTCGCCTGCAGATCGAGCGGCAGCGATAGATTGGGCCGCGCGCCCTTGAGGTGCTCGATGATTCCCGCGACCCACGGCTTCAGGCGATCTCCGGCATGGCGTATATCGGCTGCCGGATATTCCGCGCGCAGCGCACGCTCGAGCGTCGTCTCGTCATCGCCAAGGCTCACTGCCGCAAGCCCGCGCTCAGTCGCCGCCACCAACAATCGGCCAAGTGGTGACGGGGCAATCGTGAATTCGATCTCGGCGCCCTTGCCGTCGCGCCGGTACGTCGCCGGCGTCATGCCGAGCTGCGCGTCGGCGCGTTCGTAGAGCCGGGACGGCGACCCGTAGCCCGCGGCGTAGAGTGCGCCGGCGACGCCGTCGCCTTCCCGCAGGTGCCGCTTTACCCGTTCCAGGCGCTTTGCATCCGCGTAATTGCGCGGCGTGATGCCGAGATGGCGCTGGAAGAGCCGCAGCAGATGATGCGGGCTCGCGCCCACCGCGCGGGCAAGCGCCGCCAGGGAGGGCGGGCCGCTTTCGCCTTCGTCGAGCGCTTGCTCGATCAGCGCGCAAGCGCGCTGCACCCGCTTCAGCGCGGGATCGTCCCCCGCCGCCTCCTTGGGCCGACAGCGTTTGCAGGCGCGATATCCCGCGGCTTCGGCCGTCTCGGGATTGCGGTAGAACACGACATTCTGGCGTTTCGCGCCGCGGCTCGCGCAGGAGGGGCGGCAATAGACGCCGGTGGTCTTGACTGCGTAGACGAAGCTGCCGTCCGCGCTGCGGTCGCGACGAAGCACCGCCGTCCAGCGGGGATCTTCGTGCATGGTGGGGGCTAGTTCCTGTGTCATGGCGCAAGAGATAGCGCCGCGGCTTCGGCGGTGCTATCCGATCCTTGCGGGTAATTCTCGCGGTCGATCAGGTGCAGGAAGGAGCCCATGACGCGGCCCCGGATGGCACCGACGCTGCCGAGGCTTACTCCAGCCCCGTCCCAAGCTTCGAACAGCGGCGGCGCATCCCCCGGATCGGTCAGGCTCGCATAGTGGAACTCATGACCGCGAAAGCGCGCGCCGCGGGCACCGAGCGGCGTTGCCTCCGTGAGTCTCATCTCCCGATAGCCCAGATGGAGCCGCCGCTCGGCGAAGCTGGTGGCGACCGGCAGGAGCCCGGCCATTTCATGCGAGCGGCCCTCGGCATCAACGAGTCGGCGTCCGAGCGTCATGAATCCGCCGCACTCCCCGAGAATCGCAGCGCCGCGCTCTGCGGCCGCGCGCAATCCCTCGAGGAAACGGGCATTGCCGGCGAGATGCGCCGCGTGCAGCTCGGGATATCCGCCGGGGAGGTAGACCGCATCGGCGACACATGCGGGCGGCTCGTCGGCCAGCGGCGAGAAAAAAGTCAGCTCGGCGCCCAGGGCTCGCCAACCCTCCAGCACGCTCGCGTAGGTGAAGGCAAAGGCGTCGTCGCGCGCGACCGCAATGCGCTGTCCCAGTGGCGGCAGAGGGGTCGGAGCCTCGGCGGGCACGGAGAGATGCGCCGGGCGCGCGAGCATTATCATTCGATCGAGATCGATGGCGTCGTCGACGATTGCCGCGGCGCGGTCGAGAAAATGCCCGAGTGCGGGATGTTCAACGGCCTGCACCAATCCCAGGTGCCGCTCGGGAAGGGCAAGCGCGGAATCGCGCGGCACCGCGCCCAGGACCGCGATCTCCGGCAGCGCATGCCGCGTTGCGGCTTCGAGGATCTGAGCGTGACGCGCGCTCCCGATCCGATTGAAAACGACGCCGGCGATTCCAACGTCTTCGCGGTGGCGAGCGAACCCTTCGATGAGCGCCGCGGCGGAGGCGCCTTGGTGCCGCGCATCGACGACCAGCACCACGGGCCAGTGAAGCCTTGCCGCGAGCTCGGCGGTCGAGCCGCGCTCGCTCGCGCCGATGCCGTCGAAGAGACCCATGGCGCCCTCGCACAACACCAGGTCCGCGGTCGTTTCAAGGCGCCGCACCAGCGCGTCGATCAGCGCCGGCCGCATTGCCCAGGGATCGAGGTTCAACGCCGTCCCACCGGCGGCGGCGCTGTGGAAGGCCGTATCGATGTAGTCGGGCCCAAGCTTCGCCGCGGCGACGCGCCGGCCCTGCTGCCGCCAGCGCCGCAAGAGCGCCAGCGCGATCGTGGTTTTGCCGCTGCCGGAAGCGGGTGCGGCGAGGATGAGGCCGCGGCTCACGCGCCGCTCCCGGCATCGCCTACGCGATGGCGTTGCAGCGGATCGGGATCGAGCACCCGGCCCGCGAGCGCGCCCAGCCAGTCGAGGCCCGCGCGAAGCCGCACCACTGGCCCAACCGCGATTACTGCTGGCGGCTCCAGCGCCATCGCCTCGGCAAGCTCGGCGGCCGCCGCGAGCGTGGTCTCGATGACACGCTGCTCGTCGGTGCTGGCCTTGAGCACGATTGCGACCGGGTCGTCTCCCGCGCGACCCGCCTCCATCAACCGTCGCGTGATCGGATGGAGATGTTTGAGAGCCATGTAGAGAACCAGCACGGGTATCCGCGCCAGCGCCTCCCAGTCGAGCCCGTCTGGAACCGCCCCGTCGCTCGCATGTCCCGTGACGAAGGCCACCGCCGAATTGGTGTCGCGATGGGTCGTGGGGATCCCGGCATAGGCGAGGCCGCCGATCCCCGCGGTGATGCCGGGGACGATGCGAAAGGGTATGCGCGCTGCGGCGAGCCCCAGCGCCTCCTCGCCGCCGCGCCCGAACACCAGGGGATCGCCGCCCTTCAGGCGCAACACCCGCTTTCCCGCGCGCGCGAGGCGTATGAGGCGGAGCGTGATGTCGGGTTGCTGTGGCGAGGGCTTGCCGCCGCGCTTCCCCGCGTAATCGAGTTCCGCGCCCTGCCGAGCGAGACGGAGGATGCGCGGGTCGACGAGCGCGTCGTAGACCACGGCATCCGCGTGATTGAGCGCGTGCAGCCCAAGCAGGGAGAGCAGCCCCGGGTCGCCCGGACCCGCGCCCACGAGCCAGACGGTGCCCGGCGCGAAATCGGGAAGGTGGAGATTGGCGATATCGCTCATTGCCCTCGCACTATAACGCGGCTGGCGCTTTGGGGATGGCCGGAAGTGGCACCCGCACCGGATCGGGGAGGTTGCCCGCGGACGCCGCCATGCGCGTCCTGAGCAGAAATGCACTAAACTTCAGCCATGTCGGAGCAATCGGCCCTGCGGCGCGGCTGGAGCACCGGCGCCTGCGCCGCCGCGGCAGCGCGGGCGGCCTACGGGGCAATGTTGACGGGCGCCTTCCCCGACCCCGTCAGCATTCGCTTGCCCGGTGGCGAGGAGCCGCGCTTTGCACTGGCGCTTCGCGAATTCACCGCGGCCGGCGCGCGCGCCGGTATCGTCAAGGACGCGGGCGACGATCCTGACGTTACTCATGGCGCCCTCATCATCGCGGAGCTCCGCCGCAATCCCCCGGGCGCCGGCCTTACCTTTCATGCCGGCGAAGGCGTCGGCACCGTGACCCGGCCCGGCCTGCCGCTGGCGGTGGGCGAGCCCGCGATCAACCCGGGTCCGCGTGCGATGATCGGGGCGGCGCTTGCCGCCGCGCAGAGGGATGCCGGGGTTGCGGGTCCACTCGACCTCGCGGTCACCGTTGCGATCCCCGGCGGCGCGGCGCTCGCCGGCAAGACCATGAATGGGCGCCTCGGTATCGTGGGTGGGCTCTCGGTGCTCGGCACCACGGGGATCGTCATTCCCTATTCGTGCTCGTCCTGGATCCACGCGATCCATCGCGGCGTCGACGTGGCGCGGGCGGCCGGATTGAGTCACATCGCCGCCGCGACCGGAACCATGTCGGAGCGCGCCGTGCAGCAGCTCCTGGGATTGCCGGAAGTGGCGCTCATCGACATGGGCGATTTCGTGGGCGCGCTGCTCAAATATCTGCGCCGGCATCCCGTGCCTCGGCTCACCATCGCGGGAGGTATCGGCAAGTTGGCGAAGCTCGCGCAAGGCCATCTTGACCTCCATTCCGCGCGCAGCCGCCTCGATTCGGCGGCGCTGGTGGCGGAACTCGCGGCCGATGACCTCTCCGCCGATATTCGACGCCAGCTCGGTGCTGCGGAGAGCGCTGGTGCGATCCTGGCGGCACTCCCTGCCGCCGCCGCCGCGCTGCTGGTGCAGCATATCGTCGACCGCGCTCGCGAGGCGGCGCTCGCGACCCTTGCCGGAGAGATCGCGGTTGATGTCATGGTGTTCGACCGCGCCGGTACCCTGATGGCCCGCGCACCAAAGGGGGATATGGCAGCACTAAGACCGTGAGCGCTTTTCAGGGGGTGCGCGATTCTGTTGCATCCGGTGCGGCGAAGGGCAAATAATTCGGTATGCGGTATTCGATCTCCTGTCTGCGCCGGCTGCTGATCCTGGGCGGGACCGCCGAGGCGGCGGCACTCGCGCGGGCGACGCTGGAGCGCTTCGGAGACCGGGTCAGCGTGACCTCGGCGCTCGCCGGCCGCACCGACGAGCCGGCCCCGCTGCCGGGGATGGTGCGGATCGGCGGCTTCGGCGGCCCTGAAGGACTGGCCTCATACCTTGAGCGCGAGGCCGTCGATCTGCTGATCGACGCGACGCACCCCTTCGCCGAGCAGATCTCGCGTCACGCTCGGCTGGCCGCCGAGCGAACGTCGGTGCCCCGCCTTATGCTCGATCGGCCGGCTTGGAAGCGACATCCGCTGGATCGCTGGATCGAGGTAGAGACCATGGCCGGAGCCGCCATGGCGGTCGCTCGGCTCGGCCGTCGCTGCCTGATGACGGCCGGAACGCGGGGCATCGAAGCATTTTCCGGGAACAGCGGCGTCCATTTCGTGGTGCGTCTCATCGACGCTCCCAAGGCGGCGCTGCCGCTTCCATCTTATGAACTGCTGCTGGCGCGCGGACCCTTCCTTCTCGTCGAGGAACGCGCGCTGCTCAAACAACATAGGATCGACATCATGGTCGCGAAGGCGAGCGGCGGCGGCGCGACCGAGGCGAAATTGATCGCGGCGCGCGAGGCCGAGATGCCCGTGGTGCTGCTGCGCCGTCCGCGCCCCGAGCCCGGGCCGCGCGTCGAAAACGTCCCGGCGGCGCTCGAGTGGATCGGCGCACGTCTTGGTGGCAGCACGACGGAGCGCGGCAAGGAGGCGCTCCATCCATGAGGCGAAATCCATGAGGCGAATGGTCCTGATCGCCGCGCTCGCAATCCTCCTTGTGAGGCCGGCCGCGGCGCAGATTCTTTCCGCGCCCGATTGGTACAACATCGTCGTCGCGGCGCAGAAAGACAACGCGAAGGACGTGCGCACCTTCCTCGCGCAGAACGTGAGTCCGAATCTGACGGACCTAAGCGGTCGCACTGCGCTCAGCTATGCGGCCGGCTCCAACAACACCGAGATCGCCCAGATGCTGTTGGACGCCGGTGCCAAGCCTGATCTGCGCGACAAGAATGGCAACACGCCGCTGCACTACGCGGCCGAAGCCGGGCATGTTCAAGTCCTGCAACTCCTGATCCGCGCGCACGCCAACATCGACTACCAGAACCGCGAAGGCATCACGGCGCTCATGGCGGCGGCCAGCGCCGGGCAGGCCGCGACCGCGCGCGCGCTGCTCGTGGCCGGCGCCGACCCGTACAAGCGGGACTTCACCGGCCGGGATGCACTGAGCTGGGCCGCCGGCCGCCCCGCGGTGGTTCAGATATTGAAGGCGGCAACCCAGAAGTAAGGCGATAAGCTCAACGTTGCCGGCGCGGGCGGAGCACGTGGCTGTGCTCGGGCGCATAGAGGCGGCTTTCCGGGAAGCTTGCTTGCGCGAGCGCGCGTCCCACCAGGATCAGGGCGGTGCGGGTTATCGCCGCCTTTTTCACCTGCGCGCGGATGCTGGCGAGCGTGCCGCGGAGGATCAATTGGTCGGGCCAGCTCGCTCGGTGCACCACCGCGACGGGGCAGTCCTCGTCATAGTGCGGGATGAGCTCGCGCACGACCCGTGCCAGGTTGTTGATCGACAGATGGATCGCGAGCGTGGCGCCGCTCCGCGCGAGGATCGGTAGCTGCTCCTGCGCGGGCATCGGCGAAGCTCTGACCGCGGTGCGCGTCAAGATCACCGTCTGCACCACCTCCGGCAAGGTCAGCTCGACGCCGAGCGCCGCTGCCGCCGCAGCGAAAGCCGGGACACCCGGCGTCAAGTCATAGGGAATGCCGATCCGGTCGAGGCGCCGCATCTGCTCGGCGATCGCGCCATAGAGCGAGAGATCGCCCGAGTGGACGCGCGCCACGTCGTGACCGCGGCGGTGAGCGGCCTCGATCTCCGCGATGATCTCGTCGAGGGTGAGTGCGCTGGTGTCGATGACCCGCGTACCCTTGGGGGCGGCGGCAATCACGGCTTTCGGCACCAGCGAACCCGCATAAAGGCAGAGCTGCGATCGTTCGATGAGGCGAAGTCCGCGCAGCGTGATGAGGTCGGGAGCGCCCGGACCCGCACCGATGAAGTGCACGGTCATGACCGGTGCTTCCTCTCATAGCCGCGTGGCGTATAGAGATAAGGGAGCCCGCGGCCGAGCGCACGTGTCGCGCTGCTGCCCACCAGCACGAGGCTCAGCATGTCGACGCGCCGCGGATCGAGGGTCCTGAGCGTTCGATGCTCGACGCTTTCGCCGGAACGGCCCAGATTGCGCGCGATCACTACGGGAGTGTCTGGCGGCCGTCGGTGCGCAAGGATGCGCTGGGCACGTTCGAGCTGAGTCGTGCGCCGCGCCGAGCGCGGATTATAGAGCGCCACCACGAAATCGCCTTCGGCAGCCGCCTTGAGGCGGCGCTCGATGGTGCGCCAGGGCGTGAGCAGATCCGAAAGCGAAATGGCGCAGAAATCATGACCCAGCGGCGCGCCCGCGCGCGCGGCGGCGGCCTGCAGCGCTGAAAGGCCGGGCATGACTTGGAGAGAAACGCGCCGCCATTCCGGGCGATCTTCGCGGTCGATCAGTTCAAAGACGAGCGCCGCGAGTCCATAGATGCCGGCGTCGCCCGACGAGACCAACGCCACGGCGCGTCCTTGGGCGGCGAGGTCGAGGGCGCGCCGTGCCCGTTCGGTTTCGGCACCGAGATCGCTCGAATGCCGACGCTTGCCCGAAATCGCACCGCCCAGCAGCTCGAGATAGAGTCGATAACCCACGATGTCGCTCGCCGCCGTCAGCGCGGCGCTTGCCTCGGGCGTGCGCCAGAGGGCGCTGCCGGGTCCGATGCCGACGATCGCGAGACCGCCGCGCGCGCGTCCCAAGCGCGCGGGATCGAGCGGCAGCGATGCGCGCGCGATGGCGCAAGTCGCATGCGGCGATCGGCGCTTTGCCACGACCAGAGTGCCCTCGGGACCCGACGCCGCCAGCGCCGCGCCCTCGGCGACGCCGTAGCAGCCGGTGGCGCGAAAGGTTGCAGCCGAGGGATTTTCGAGCCGCGGGGTCTCGCGCAGCAGCCTCTCGGCATCGAAGAAGCGCGCGGGAACGCCGAGCCGTGCTGCGAGATCGTGCACCGCCGGCTCGTCCATCTTGAGGTCGATCGAGACCACGGCCGCGATCGCTTTCGCCGAAAGGCCTGCTCGGCGAAGAGTGCGGCGTGCCAGCGCCGCCAGTTCCGTGGGCGGGCATCCCCGCGACGTTCCCACCCCCAGCGCCAACACCGACGGATGCAGCACCAGCGCCCGCTCGCTAGCGCCGGCCGCACGATCGGTGACGCGAAGATCGGCGCGACCTCGGTGCGTCACCCGAATTTGCGGGTGCGGCGTCAGCCACTCGGCTTCTCCCGCTTCGATGCGAAGTGCGAGCCGCCGTCCCGCCAGAAGCTCGGCGGTCAACGGCTTCGCGCGCTCGGGATTGGCGAGGCGCCAGCCCGCTGGCGGCGCGTCCAGCGCGAGTCCGAGCCTGAGATCGCTTGCGGTCGTGAGGGCCGCATGGCCGCGTGTCGCGCGCGCGATCGCATGAGCGAGCGCGTTCGCACCGTGATGGCCACCGAGCAGAGGAACAGCCGATGAGCCGTCCTCCGCCACTGCCAGCACCGGCGGTTCCACGCGTTTGTCGTCGAGCAGTGGCGCCAGGACGCGAACCAGAATGCCGGTCGCGCAGAGGCCGATGATCGGATCGCCCGCTTGGAACAGAGCACGCAAATGCCGCGCGAGCGTCCCGTATTCACGGTCGGCGCCGACTTCCGCGGGGCCGTGAATCTCGGCCGAGGGCAAGGCGCGCCTGATGCGGCGCGCAGTCGCCATCGCACTGGGTCCGAGCACCACAATCGCGGCGCCGCTCGGCAAATCGGTGCTCATGATCGCGGACCTCTTCCGCGCAGCAGGACCAGCGAGAAATAGGGGACCGCAGCGGCATCGACCGCGTCCAGAGTGAGGACGCGTTCGGTGGCGAGGCTCGCGCGCTCCACGTAGATCGCATCGCTTGCGCGGCCAAGGCGCTGCAATATTCGTCGCACCTTCTCAAAGTGGCGGCCGAGCTTGATGATGACGGCATTGCCGGTGTCGGCGAGCCGGCGTTCCAACTCCGCCTCGGCGAGCGGCGCCGGCAGCACCAGCAGCGGCTCATCACGTACCGCAAGCGGAACGCGAGCGGCCGCGGCGCAGGCGGTGAGCGAAGAGACGCCGGGGACGACCTCCGTTCGATAGCGCGACGCGAGACGCTCGAACAACTGGATGAAGGAGCCATAGAAAAACGGGTCGCCCTGACACAGCACGGCCACATCGGTGCCGCGGTCGAGATGCCGCGCGATTGCGTCGGCGCCGGCGTCGTAGACCGCTTGCGCCGGCGCGCGCTCGGGCACCATCGGCACGCGAATTGCAATTTCGATCAACGCTGGCGAGATTAGACTCGCGACGATCGAACGCGCGAAACTTGGCCCAGATTGCGGCGCGGCGTACGCTACGACGGCAACGCGGCGCAGCACCAGCCTCGCCCTCGGCGTGACGAGTTCGGGATCGCCCGGTCCGAGCCCGAGGCCGAATAGTGTTCCACTCATGGCGCCGCCCGTTCGTAGAGCGTGAGAACGAGGCCCCGTCCGTTCGAGTAGTTGATTCCCGAGACCTGGCCCAGCGCATGCGCCGCAACGCCATCGCCTCGAAGCGCGCGCTGAAACGCACTATCCTCACGGCCCTCGATCACCGCCATTCCCTGCGGTGCATGTTCGAGGAAGCGGGCGGCATTGGCGCCGTCCATGAATTTCGTCTCCGTACCCAGCAGGAAGACCAGGCTCGGCTCGCTGTTGCCTGCGATCACTATCAAGCGATGCGCTTGCCCGACACTCGCGACGAGTTGCATCAGGCTGCTGCTCGGCCAAAGCGGATCGAGAGCGGGCAGTGTCCAGGCGAAGGCCGTGGGCCAGAGCACGAGCGCGGCGAGGATCGCAGGTAACGGGCGTGGCAGTTCCTCCCGAAGGCTTCGTAAGAATAGAACCACCAATGCGATGCTCAGGGCCGTTCCAAGGATGGTCATGACCGGCAAACGGCCGATCAGGACCAACGGCGCGATCAGCAGCGCTGCCGGTATCGCCAGCGCCAGCAGCGCCCAGAGCGCGATGGAGAGACGCGCGAGCCAATGGCGCCAGTGCGGCGCCATGGCGGGATCGAGCAATGCTCGAGCCGCGAGTAGCGCCAGCGCCGGATAGACCGGCAGAATGTAATTGGGGAGCTTGGTCGGAACGGCCTCCAACACCAGCCAGAACGGCACGATCCAGGCCAAGAGAAATCGGGTCGTGGGCTCGGTGCGCTGGCGCCAGCCCACGAGCGCCGCGGCGCCCAGCGCCACAGACCCTGGCCAGAAGCTGAGCAGAATGGCGGCAAGGTAGGTTCCCGGCGGGGCGCCGTGGCTTTCCTGGCCGTGCAGGAGCTTGCCGAGAAAATCGGTGCCGACGGACTCGCTCATGAACGCGCCATCGGTAGCGAGCGTGATGGCGATAAGCCAGGGTCCGGCGATCAGTGCCGCGAGCGGGAGTCCCAGGAGTGGCCGAAGCCGTATGAGCCAGCGCCAGTCGCGATCGGCAATCGAGAGCGCGGCGACCGTGAGCAGGCTCAACAGCGGGGTGATCGGACCCTTGATCAGGATACCAACGCCTTGGGCACCCCAGAACAGCAGCGGCAGTCCCCTGCCGCAGGATTTGCCTGAGCGGCTCGCGCGATAGATCTCGCCGAGCGAGAACTGCGCCGCCGCGGCGGTCGCGAGCAACGCCGCATCGGTCTTGGCGAGATGCGCTTCGATAGTCACGCCAAGCGACGCCGCGAGCAGGGCCGCTGCCGCAAATGCGACCTCCCGCGGCGCCGCGCGCGCGGCGAAGCCGAAGGTCAACAGCACCGCCGCGATCGCGCCGATGACGGAGGGGATTCGATAGGGCCAGATCGCCGTGCTCTCCGGATCGCTCAGCAGCGCTACGCTGAACGATTGCAGCCAATAGATGCCGGCGGGCTTCTTGTTGCGCGCCTCGTCTTGAAAGCGGATGCGCAAGAAATCGCGGCTTTCCAGCATTTGCCGGCTCGCCTGCGCGAAACGCGCCTCGTCGCGGTCGGTCACCGGCAGCGCTGCAAGGCCGGGGAGGTAAAGCCCGAGACACAGCAGCACCAATAGCACATAGCCGCGGCCACCCTTAACCCAATGGGCAAGGCTCATGGCGATGCCTTGACCAGCGTGAGTTGCGTCACCGGCATCGACGTACGCCAGGCATAATGCGCGCCGAGCCTCTCCGCCTCCGCGACCGAAACGCGGATGAGGCGCCCGCCATGAGCTTGATGCCACGCGAGGAGCCGCGCCTCGCCCTCGAGAGTCACTGCGTTGGCGACGAGCCGGCCGCCCGCCTTCAGCGCGTGCCATGCGGCCTCGAAAAGTCCCGGGGTCGCGAGTCCGCCACCGAGGAACACCGCGTCGGGCGCCGGGAGGCCGGCGAGTGCGGCCGGGGCCTCGCCGGTCACGATCGCAAGCTCGGGCACACCCAGCAGCGCCGCGTTCTCGGCGATCAGCGCCGTGCGCGACCTGTCGCGTTCGAGCGCCATGGCGCTGCCGCCGCCGCCACGCAGCCATTCGATCGCGATCGAGCCCGCGCCCGCGCCCACGTCCCAGAGCCGTTCACCGGGCAGCGGCGCGAGCGCCGCCAGCGTTGCGGCACGCACCGTGCGCTTGGTGATCTGCCCGTCGTGACGAAAGGCGTCGTCGGGCAAACCGGCCAGACGAGAAAGCGGTCGCGCTCCAGGTCCCGCCACGCATTCTACGGCGAGCGTGTTCAAATCGGCGATTCGCCCGTGCGGCCAATCCCGTGCGAGTCCCTCGCGCCGGCTCTCGGTGCCGCCACCCATGGCTTCGAGCGCGGTGAGCCGGCTTTCGCCCCAGTCGCGCGCCGCGAGAAAATCCGAGACTCGCTCCGGCGTCGAGCCGTCCTCGCTCAGGATCAAAAGCCGCGCGCCTGGGGTCAAAAACAGCGCCAGTCGTTCGATCGGCCGGCCGTGCAGTGTCAGGGCGGTGCACTCCGCAAGTGGCCATTGCATGCGTGCCGCGGCGAGGCTGTAGGCACTCAAGTGCGGCAGCACGATCATCTCGTCGCGGTCGAAATGGCGCAGCAGGGTGGCACCGACGCCGTGCCAGAGCGGATCGCCGCTCGCGAGCACCACCACGCGCCGGCCGCGATGCGCCGCGATGTCGTGCATCGTCTCCGCCAATGGGTTTCGCCAAGTCATGCGCGGCGTGGAGCCGGGTGGGATCAGCGCCAAATGCCGCGCGCTCCCCACCAGCACCTCGGCCGCGTCGACCAGCGCGCGCGCCGCCGGCGTCAGGCCTTCGATCCCCTCGGCGCCGATGCCGATCACGGCGAGCCAGGGGCTCATGACGGCGCTCCCGCGAGCGCGTTGACTGCCGCCGCCGCGAGCGCGCTGCCGCCACGCCGGCCGAGCAATGTCACGTAGGCAAGGCCGAAAGGGTTGCCCGCAAGCGCCGCCTTTGATTCGGCGGCACCGACGAATCCCACGGGAAAGCCCAGCACCAGAGCCGGCTTCGGCGCGCCGGAGCCGATCAGTTTGAGCAAGTGAAAAAGCGCGGTTGGCGCATTGCCGATCGCGACCACGGCGCCTTCAAGATGAGGGCGCCACAGCTCGACCGCCGCCGCCGAGCGCGTGGTGCGGAGACGCCGCGCGAGCGCCGCGACGCGGCGGTCGCCGAGGGCGCAGCGAACCCTCGTCTTGCGCGGCAGTTGCTCCCGCATGATCCCCGCCGAGACCATCTCGGTGTCGACCAAGATCGAGGCGCCGGCCGCCAGCGCCGCACGGCCATGCGCGATCGCGCCCGGCGACGCCCGGAGTTCGGCGATGAGCGCCGGATCGCCGCTCGCGTGCACCAGCCTGAGAGAGAGAGGCTGCAACTCCTCCTGCACGCTCGAGAGATCCACCGCGCGCCGGACCAGCGCGAAGGAGCGCCGATAGATTGTTTCGGGATCCCTGAGATAGCGATAGCGAGGCGCCTTGGCCGGTGCGCGGCGCACAACATCGCCCGCGACGCCGAGCACCCAGCCTTCCTCCTGCTCGACCCGGCGTCGTTCGTCCGGTGAGAGCGCAAGATCGCCCGCGAACAGCGGGCCAAGGACACCTCGTGCATCGAGTGTCGCGAAATGATGCGCGAGACTTCGCACCTGCGCCTTGTCCTTGACCTCGCCGCCGCGCTTCGGCGCGGAGACCATTGATGGATAAACCTCGGCCATCACCACCCGAGGGTGACGGGCTGGGGTCGCCGCCACAAGCCCGGTCTCGAATGGCCAGACGCTGAACCGATGGTTCAGCTCCGGGTCGTCGCGCAGCGCGCGCAGCACCGGAATGCCCATCAGCGCCTGACCGCCTGCCGAACCGGTGCCCGCGAGCTTCCAGGCGGGCTGCGGACCCCGCATGCGCTGCTCGACCAGGCGATGCTCGGGAAATTCATCGGCGCTGTGGCGGCGGTGGTGTCGGGGCTGCAGGGTCGGTGTCGCGGCAGCGGCGGGACAGCCCCAGAACGGATAAGCCGATTCGGTCAGCCGGCGATTGAGTTCCGCGGCGGCAGCGAACCGATTGTTGCGATTCTCACTGTCATCGCGAACGAGCGCCGTAATCTCGTTCCAGATCGCGCGCCAGGGCGCGCCGCTAAGGCCGAGGCGCGCCGCCAGGCCGCTCGGATAGGCGAACGGAAAATCGAAGCCGGCCAACACGCGTTCGCCGCGTGCGAGCGCGCCGATGAAATATCCGCGCAGAACCGCGAGCGCGTCATGCCGCGTCGCCAAATTTTCCAGCATGACAGTCTCGATTCCGCGGTGCCCGCGCCGGAGCACCGCCACCCAGATACTGTCGGCGCCGAGACGCGGCACCGATGCGGCGCTCCAATCCACCATCACATAAGTATCGAAGACCGAGGCGGGCATCCCTACTCAGTCGCGGTCGTGTCGATGCGGGTGCGGGTGATCGTGGTCACCCCTGTGGTGATCGTGATGATGGTGTTCGTGATGATGGTGATGATCGGCATCGGTGCCGATCCCACGGACATGGTGATGATGCCCGATCTGCGGCGCCGCCAGCTCCGCCTCATAGCCCACGATCTGCGTGCGGTACTTGCAGAGCTGGCAATTCATTGCAGATATGCCATTCTCCGCCTCACGCACCCGCTCGATGAAGCAGTCGAGCACGTGCGGGTGGTCGTTGAGATAGCCTGCCTTCAAAAACTCGATCTCAGGATGCTCTGCTGCGACATGGTCGGTTGCGGCGTAGATGCGCTTTACTAGCACGCCCGTGAACAGGAAATACGGGAACACGATGATGCGCGGGAAACCGAGCTTGAGTGCGCGGCGAAGCGCCGGCTCGATCAGTGGCGTGGCGACGCCGCTATAGGCGCTCTCGGCCCAGCCGAAACCCATGCCCTCCCAGAGGAAGCGCGCGACCTTGCAAATATTTCCGTTGGCGTCGGGATCATTGGTGCCGCGCCCCACCACCAGCAGCAGGGTCTCGCCGCGCGATCGGGTGGCGGGCGCGGCGGCTTCCGCATCGGCGATCCGCGCCGCCGCCGCCTGCAGCAACCGCGGCTCGATCGCGAGTTCCCGCCCGAAGCGCAGCTCGATCTCGGGATTGGCCGCGGCGAAGCTGTTGATCTCCCAGGGCAGATCGTTCTTCACGTGGGCCGCGGCGAAGAGCATGCCCGGAATTCCGATGATGCGCGTGGCGCCGCGCCGCTTCAGGGCTTCGAGCCCGTCGCGGATGATCGGGCGCGCAAATTCCAGATAGCCGAGCTCCATCTCCTGCGGCGCGAGCCGCTGCCTGAGCCCCTGGCCCAGCCGCTCGAATTCGCGGATCGCCTCGGGATCCCGACTGCCATGGCCGCACAACATTACCGCGCTGCTGCTCATCCCCATGTCCTCTTCTGGTTGACGACCGCACGATCATCGCTCGATGCTCGGGCGCGATGCTGCCGCTCCTTCGCCCCGATCCAGGATCGACCGACCCGCTGCTGCTGTTGCTGGCGGCATTGCTGATCGATGCGGTGATCGGCGATCCCGCTTGGCTCTACGGCTGCCTCCCGCACCCCGTGGCGTTGATCGGTCAAATGATCGCGGCGCTGGAGCGCCGACTCAATCTCGCCGAGCGCAACGATCGGGTTCGGCGTGCACTTGGCATCCTCACGGTGGTGCTCGTCGTCGGTCTTGCCGCGGGGCTCGGCGCGCTCGCGGCGGAGGCACCCCTTGGTTGGCTCGTGACCCCCGCGGTGGTGGCCGTGCTGGTGGCCCAGCGCAGCCTTTGGGACCATGTGGCCGCTGCGGCCGTGGCGCTGGAGCGGAGCGGAGTGGATGCCGGCCGTGGCGCCGTCAGCCGCATTGTCGGCCGCGATCCCCAGAGCCTCGACGAGGCCGCCGTCGCGCGTGCCGCGATCGAATCCCTGGCGGAGAATTTCAGCGACGGCGTGGTGGCGCCGGTCTTCTGGTTCGTGCTGTTGGGGCTGCCGGGGATTTGCGCCTACAAGGCGGTCAACACCCTCGACAGCATGATCGGTCATCGCTCGGAACGCTACCGCGCATTCGGCTGGGGAGCGGCACGCCTCGACGACTTGGCCAATCTGCTGCCGGCCCGCCTCGCCACCGCACTGTTGGCCATCGCTGCTGTTTTCCTGCCCGGCATGGCCGGTGGCGATGCCGTTCGCGCTGCGTTCCGCGATGCCCGGCATCACCGCTCGCCCAACGCGGGTTGGCCAGAATCGGCGATGGCAGGCGCGCTCGGCCTTGCCCTCGCGGGGCCGCGGCGTTACGGCGGCGAGATCGTGGCCGATGCCTGGATGGGAGAAGGACGCCAGGAAGCGAGCGCCACGGACATCCGCCGCGCACTCCGCCTCTATGGCGCTGCCTGCATGGTGCAGGCGGTAGTGATTGCGGTGGCATTGGTGGTGCGCCGCTGCTAAGCGAGCCCCGATCGCGCGGTCTATCGGACGAACTCCCTCCCCCCACAGGGGGGAAGGGGTTCCGCAGCGCACGGCGCGCAGATCATCGCGCACGGGCGATCTCCAGCAGCGCGGGCACGTCGAGATGCGCGTCCAGGTGATCCGCGAGCGCGTCCAGCGCCGAATCCACCTGTGCTTCGTAGATGAGGCCCTGATCGGCTTTGCCGCCAAGCGCGGCGATGAAGGCGCGGCGGAACGGATCGCAGGAGAAGAGGCCATGGACGTGGCAGCCCATCACACGGCCGTCCCGCGACATGGCACCGTCGAGCCGGTCGCCCAAGCGCAGCATCGGTCGCGCCGTATCGGGTCCGGTGCTGCGGCCCACATGCATCTCATAGCCCTTGATCGCGGCACCGGTCTTGACGTCGATGCCCTCGACAGTCGTCAGCATCTTGTCGGCGGTGAGCACGGTCTCGACGTCGAGGAGACCCAGGCCTGGCGCCGCGCCCGGCGGTCCTTCGATACCTCCGGGATCGGCGACCCGGCGCCCCAGTATTTGATAGCCCGCGCAGAGCCCGAGCACCGCGCCGCCGCGCCGGCGATGCGCGGATATGTCAATGTCCCAGCCCTCGGCGCGCAACGCCGCTAAATCCGCGAGCGTCGCCTTCGAACCCGGAAGCAGGATCAAATCCGCAAGCGGTAGCGGCCGCCCCGGTGGCGCGAGGTAGACCGCCACGTCACGCTCCGCGCGCAGCGGGTCGAGATCGTCGAAATTGGCGATCCGCGGCAGACGCGGCACCACGATACGCAGCTTGCCGGCGCGCTGCGGCGGTTCGATCCGGTCGAGCGCTAGCGCATCTTCGGCGGGGAGCTCGTGCGCTCGCGCGAAGTAAGATACGACGCCCAGGCAATCGAGGCCGGTCATTCGCTTGATGGTCTCTATCCCGCCCTGGAACAGCGCCACGTCGCCGCGGAACTTATTGACGATCACGCCCTTGAGGCGCGCTCGCTCGGCCTCGCTCAGCAGCAAATGCGTGCCGACGATCTGCGCCAGCACGCCGCCGCGTTCGATGTCGCCGATCAGCACCACCGGCAAATCCGCCGCCTCGGCGAAACCCATATTGGCGATGTCGCCGTCGCGGAGGTTCACCTCGGCGGTGCTGCCGGCGCCTTCCACCAGGACCAAGTCGGCGCCGGACGCGACGATCGTGAAGCTCTCGATGACGCGCGGCAGCAACTCGCGGCGGAGACGCTGATAGTCGCGCGCACTGCTGGCGCCGATCATGCGCCCCTGCACCACCACCTGTGCACCCCTCTCCGACTGCGGTTTCAACAGCACGGGGTTCATGTGCACGGAAGGCGTGATTCCCGCGGCACGTGCCTGCAAGGCCTGAGCGCGGCCGATCTCGCCGCCCTCGACGGTCACCGCGGCATTGTTGGACATGTTCTGCGGCTTGAATGGCCGGACAGTGAGGCCGCGCCGCGTGAAGAGCCGCGCGAGCCCAGCGGTCAGCAGCGACTTGCCGACGTCGGACCCGGTTCCCTGCAGCATCAGCGCCGGCGTGCGGCGTGCGGGTGGAGCGCTGGCCATGGCGGTCAGAACTCGATCCCTGCTTGGGCCTTGACCCCCGCGCGGAAGGGGTGCTTGACCAGGGTCATCTCGGTGACGAGATCGGCGATCTCGATCAGCTCCGGCTTGGCGTTGCGCCCGGTCACGATCACGTGCAGGTCGCGCGGCTTCCGGCGCAGCACCTCCACCACCTCGGCGATCGGCAGGTAATCATAGCGCAGGACGATATTGAGTTCGTCCAACAGGATCAGCTTGTAGGCGGGGTCGGCAATCATCGCCTTTGCCAAATCCCAGGCGGCGCGCGCGGCGGCAATATCGCGGGCGCGGTCCTGCGTTTCCCAGGTGAAGCCCTCGCCCATGGCGCGCATGGTCACAAGCTCGGGAAAGCGTTTCAGCACCTCGCGCTCGCCGGTCTCCCAAGCCCCCTTCACGAATTGCACGATGCCGATGCGCATGCCGTGGCCCAGCGCGCGCACGACCATGCCGAAAGCCGCGGTCGACTTACCCTTGCCGGTGCCGGTGTGAACGATGATGAGGCCGCGCTCTTCGGTCTTGGTCGCGAGAATGCGCTGGCGCACCGCCTTGCGCTTGGCGGCCTTTTCGGCGTGGCGGCGGTTCAGCTCCTCTTCGTCGGCGCTCATGCTCGGCGCTCCCGCGCGAGATCATCGAGGGCGTGGCGCAGGCTGTTGCGCGTGGGCTTCCAGAGCCCGCGCTCGATCGCTTCGGCGAAGCGTGCCGCCATCTCGGCGAGCGCGTCGGGATTGCTCGCACGGAGGAATTCCCGCACGGCGGGATCGCCGAGATAGGCGTCGTAGAGCGCGTCGAATTGACGGTCCGTAACAGCGCGCGTGGTGGCGGCGAATGCGAAGAGGTAATCGACGGTGGCCGCCAGCTCAAAGCCGCCCTTGTAGCCGTGCCGCATCATCGCGGCGATCCATTTTGGGTTGGCGGCGCGCGCCCGCACGACGCGGCCGATCTCCTCCGCGAGGGTGCGGATCTGCGGGCGCTCGGGGCGCGAGTGATCGTTGTGATAGAGCGCCGGCCGTGTGCCCGATAGCTTCGCGACCGCGACCGCAAGACCACCCTCAAATTGGTAATAGTCGTCGCTGTCGAGCAGATCGTGCTCGTGATTGTCCTGGTTCTGCACGACTCCCTCGACGCCGCCGAGACGCTCGCGAAAACTCTCGCGGTCCTCGGCACCCTCGGCACCGGCGCCGTAAGCGTAGCTGCTCCAGGCGAGATAGGCGTCCGCAAGGTCGCCTTCGCTCTCCCAGGCGCGCTCGTCGATCAATGCTTGCAATCCCGCGCCGTAAGCGCCGGGCTTCGAGCCGAAGACTCGTGCCCCGGCGCGGCGCTCGGCCTCGGGCTCGGGAACCCCGCGCGCCAACAGTTGGGCTCGGTCGTGGGCTATCTTGGTCGCGAGCGGATTGGTCGCTTCGGGTTCGTTGAGCGCCGCAACCGCCCGCGCGGCGCTGTCCAAGAGGTCGATCAGGTTCGCGAACGCGTCGCGGAAGAACCCGGAGACGCGGAGGGTCACGTCGACGCGTGGACGGTCCAGCATCTCGGCCGGGAGGATTTCGAAACCCACGACGCGGCCGGTGCTGGCCTCCCAGCGGGGCCGCACACCCATCAGCGCCAATGCCTGCGCCACGTCATCGCCGCCGGTGCGCATGTTGGCGGTGCCCCAGAGCGAAAGCGCGAGCCGCCTCGGATAGCGGCCGTGATCTTGCGTGTAGCGTTCAATAAGAAGCTGCGCCGATTTCCATCCGAGCGTCCACGCCGCCGGGGTCGGCAGCGCGCGGGTGTCGACGGAATAAAAGTTGCGTCCGGTCGGCAGCACTTCGGGGCGACCGCGGCTGGGCGCGCCCGAAGGTCCCGGCGGCACGAAGCGCCCGTCGAGACCGCGCAGCAAGCCCTCGATCTCGGCGCTACCGCATGCCGCAAGCGCGGGGGCAAGGCGGGTTGCAATCTCCTGCAGGATGGGGCGAATGTGGACGCGCCCCCGACCCGGTCGCGCGTCAATGGGCGCGCGACCGGTCGCTTCCGCCTCGACAATGAACCGCGCAGCCACCGCCTCCAGCCGTTCCACCGTATCGCCGGTGCTGCGCCAGGGAGTGTCGCTCGCCGACGAAAGAACCTCCGGACGCGGCCCGAGCCAGGGTGCTGCAAGATCGGCGTCGAGCGGATCGAAGCCGAGATCGAGATCGGCCGCCAACGCCCGCAGCAGCGAGCCCTGCTCGGGCCGCGGGCCGCGCGGCAGCCGCGCCAGCGCGAGCAGCATCTCACGCGCGGCATTGCCCTCGGGCGAAGCGCCGAAGATGTGCAAACCGCCGCGGATCTGTCGCTCCTTGATCTCGCAAAGATAGGCGTCGAGCTTGGGGAGCGCGCTCTCAGTGCTCTCGCCGGCCGCAATGCCGCATTCCTCGGCGACGCCACTGCCGCGCGCGGCGCTCAGAATCCGCTCGGCAATAGGCTTGATGCGGCGCGGATCGCCGGCGCTCGCCTCGAAATATTCATCGATCAGACGTTCGAGCTCGGCGAGGGTGCCGTAGCTCCCGGCTCGGGTGAGCGGCGGCGTCAGGTGATCGACGATCACGGCGTGAGCGCGTCGCTTCGCCTGGCTCCCCTCACCGGGGTCATTGACGATGAAGGGATAAAGATGAGGCATCGGGCCGAGCGCCGCTTCCGGAAAGCATTCGGCGGAGAGCGCCAGCGCCTTTCCCGGCAGCCATTCAAGATTGCCATGCTTTCCCACATGCACCGCGGCGTGGGCGCGAAAGCCGTCCTGGAGCCAGGCGTAGAAGGCGAGATAGGCATGCGGCGGGACCAGCGCCGGGTTGTGCTGGCTCGCGACGGGATCGAGGTTATAGCCGCGTGCGGGCTGGATTGCGACGACGACGTTGCCGAAGCGCCGCGCGGGTATCGCGAAGCGGCCGCAATCAAGTTCGCTCGGGCGAAACAGAGGATCGCGCTCGACCGGTCCCCAGCGCTGGTCAACGCGGTCCTGCACCGCGCGCGGCAATGTCGCGAAATAGGCGGCATAATCGCTGCGCATCAGGCTTTCGTCGCTCTCGCGCCCGCGATGCGTCGGCGCGTTGGTGGGCCCGTCCAGCATCAACCGCATCAGTGCATCGCCATCCCCGGGGATGTTTTCCACGCGATAGCCCGCGGTCCGGAGCGCGTGCAAGATCGCAATCACGCTCGCGGGCGTGTCGAGGCCGACGCCGTTGCCGATGCGGCCGTTGCGGTTTGGGTAATTCGCGAGTACCAGCGCAATCCGCCGTTCGGAAACGGGAGCCGCGCGCAGCTTGACCCAATTGCGGGCGAGATCGGCGACGAAGGCGACACGATCGGCGACCGGTGCCTGCCGCACCAGGTCCGCCTCGGTATGCGGGTCGCGCACAGCTTCACCCTTGAACGAAACCGCGCGGCTAACGATGCGGCCGTCCACCTCGGGGAGTGCGACGTTCATGGCGACGTCGCGCGCATCGAGGCCGCGGGTGCCCTCACGCCAGCGCCCTGTGTTGCTGCCGGCAAAGATCACCTGGAGCACCGGGCAATCGTATTGGGCGAAGGGCGAGGGCACGACCTCGGTGCCGGGCGATCCCACCGCGAACCCCGTCGTGTTGAGCGCGATCGCGGGCGGAGCCGCGGCGAGAGCCTCTTCCAGAATCGCGCGCGCCTGCGGGTCGCGTAGGCTCTGCACGAAGGCTGGCAGCGGGTTGAGCCCGCGCGCGGCGAGCGCCGCGATCAGCGCATCGACCGGCCTTGTGTCGGCGGCCTGAACCAGCGCGCGGTAGAACACAAGCGCGGCAACGGGCGCTTCTTCGCGCCATTCGCGGCGGATGTCATCGATTGAAGGCGATGTACGGCCCGGCCAATAGAGACCGGCTCGCAACAACGGCTGCGGCTCGCGCCAAATCTCTGCTCGATCGAGCAGGGTCCCGGCATAGCGTAGGAACTGCTCGGCATTGCCGAGCCCGCCTTCGGCGAGGTAGCGCCAGAGCCGGCGCGTCGCCTCCGGCGGCGCGGTCGAGAGGCGGCGCAGCTCCTCGTCGTCGCGGTCGTCGCCCGGCAGCAGCGCCACCGCAATGGATCGCGCACGCGCGACCTCCACCAGCCGGTCGATTCCGTAAGGCCAATAGCTTCGCCCGCCCAAAAGCCGCACCACGGCCAGCCGTGCACCGCTGATGACGCGCTCGACGTAGCGGTCGACCGAGTAGTTATGCTTGAGCCGCAGCAAGTTCGCGAGTCGAAGGCGCGGCCTTTTCGCGTCCTCGGCGAGAAGCGATGTTTGTGCGGCGGCGAGGCAGGCAATCTCGGTGTCGGCGGCGCTCAAGAGCACGATCTCCGCCGGCGTCTGGCCGAGATCGATCGCGGCCGTGCCGTCGAGGATTGCGCCAGGCTCGGCCGCTAGGAGATGCATGACCCCATCGCCGCCGCGATCGCGGCTTGGTCGAGCCCCTTACGCCCGATCACCACGAGGCGGCTCTGCCGCTTCTCGTTCGAGGACCAAGGCCGGTCGAAATAATGTTGTATCCGCGCGCCCACCGCCTGCACGACCTGTCGGAATTCCTTGCTGGGAACGTCGAGGAATCCCTTGAGGCGCAGAATGTCGTGTGCCGCGATTACGTCAGTAAGGCGTGCGAGGAATCCGCGGGGATCGGCGACGGAACCCAAAGCCACGACGAAGCTCTCGAAATCCTCGTGGTCGTGCTCGGCTTCGAGATCGTGATGCGAGGGGCGGTTTGCCAGATCATCCTCGGCCGCGGCGCCGAGGCCCAGCAGGAGCGCCGGCGCCACCGCGCCGTGCCGCGCCGGGATCCATTTGCTGGCCGGCCGCAATTTGGCCGCGAGATCGGCTTCGACCCTGGCACGCGCGTCGTTCTCCAGCAGGTCGGTCTTGTTGAGAATCACGAGGTCGGCGGCCAAAAGCTGATCCTCGAACACTTCTTCAAGTGGATTGTCATGTTCGAGCGCGGGATCGGCGGCGCGCTGGGCCGCCAGTGCCGCGGGGTCGTCGGCGAAGCGGCCTTCGCTCAGCGCCGCCGCATCCACCACCGCGATCACGCCATCGACGGTGACACGCGCCTTCACCTCGGGCCAAGCGAAGGCCTGCACCAGGGGCTTCGGTAGCGCCAAGCCCGAGGTCTCGATCAGGATGTGCTCGGGCGGCTCGTCGCGTTCGAGGAGATTCGTGAGGGTCGGGAGGAAATCCTCGGCCACGGTGCAGCAGATGCAGCCGTTGGCGAGCTCCACCACGTCGTCCTCGCGGCAGCCCTCGACACCGCAGCCCAGAAGAATCTCGCGGTCGATCCCGAGTGCACCGAATTCGTTGATGATGAGCGCAAGCCGCCGGCCACCTGCGTGCGTCACCAGGTGCCGCAGCAGGCTCGTCTTTCCGGCGCCGAGAAAGCCCGTGATGACGGTCGCGGGAATGCGCGCGCTCATCGCCCTATCTCCGACGGCACGGCGTCTTTGAGCAGCATCGGCAATCCCGCAGCCATGAACACCACCCGATCCGCGAGCGCTGCCACCCGCTGATTGAGCCGGCCCGCGGCGTCGCGGAAGGTTCGCGCGAGCGCGTTTTCGGGCACGATGCCCAGCCCGACCTCGTTTGCCACAAGAATGACGGGCACATTGGCTGCGGCAAGCGCGGCAACGAGGCGGTCGGTCTCCGCCGCCACATCTCCTCCGGCGCGAATCAGGCTTGCGAGCCAGAGCGTCAGGCAATCCACTAGGATCGGCCGGCGCCATTCCGCCGATGACGCGATCGCGTCGGCAAGATCGAGATTTTCCTCGACGGTGCGCCACTGCCTCCCGCGTCGTGCGCGGTGCTCGGCGACGCGTGCCCGCATCTCGTCGTCCTCGACGGTCGCGGTCGCGATATAAGTGCCGCCACCCGCCGCGCGTTCGATCTGGGCTTCGGCGTAGTGGCTCTTGCCGGAGCGCGCGCCGCCCAGCACCAGCGTTACCGGCGCCAATGCCGCCGATGGTTCTTGTGATGATCCCAGCATCTCCCTCTCCTCCCGCCGAGGATGGTTGCGGTCAATGGCAACGAGGAGGTCTCCTGGCTCGGGCTCGTCGATCGCGGCGCCTTCCCAAGCCCTTATGGGGCTCAGTGGCTTGGGCCGCGATCTCGCCGCTTACAGTTGCGGGGGCAGCGCCGGCATCGCACCGGCTTCCCTGTCTCGTCGCGGGGTCAAGCTAGCATGCTGAGATCGGCGCAAACAAGGGAGAGCATCGGTGTCGATCTGTGCCCAATGGGCGACAGTCAGCCGTTGGGTGCCGAGATTCGAGTGACAACCAAGGCTGCATTTGTCGCAGGAATGGCTTTGTGAAAGGATCAACGCCTTGGCACCCCCTGATGGAGCCCTCAATGACCGACGCATCGACGCAGCGCAAGAGCGGCGACCACGCTATGACCGTCGTGCATGAGAATGATCGGGAGTGGGAGATGCTGCGCTTCCCGGGACAGTGGAGCAAGATGCTGTTCCATCCACGCCCGGAGGCGCCGACCGACCCCAACGCCGGTTTCGTGCGTTATGAGCCAGGTGCTCACCACCCGCTGCACCGGCACGATTTCGCGCAAATTTGGTACATCCTGGAGGGCACCTTTACGATCGGCGGAAGGAATTACGGCCCCGGCACAATGATCCACCACCGCGACCCTCACTACGAGGACAACCTCAGCACCGAAACCGGCGGCACCATGCTGTTCGTGCAATATCAAGGGCCGAGCACCGGCGGACGCCCGATTTACGACGGCCGCTTCAACGTCGAGGCGCGCAAACCGCTGAGCGAGGAACGGCTCGACGTCTGAGTCGCGGGAGGCCGAGTGATGCTCGCTCAAAGGCTTGCAGCGGGTCTCGCGCTGATCACGCTCTTGATCGGACCGGCGCTGGCGCAGATCGCGCCGCCGCGCACCCTCGACGAGTTGAAGGCCGAGACCCAGGCGCGCGCCGATCGCAACGCTTATCCCCTGACCGGCCTCAAGCCCGAGGATGTGCGTGACGCGCTCGCTCATATCCACAGCTTGGACCGAGACGAATGGGCCGCTGCCTGGAGCGCGATCGGCGACCGCTACGAGGAGCAAGGGGTCGCCGCCTCCAATCCAAAGATCGCGGCCGAGAACTTCGTGCAGGCTTGGCGCTATTACTCCTTCGCACGCTGGCCGGTCCCCAACTCGCCCGGAAAGGAAGCCGCTTATCGGAAAGCGTTGAAGGCGTTCCGAGACGCCGCGCGCTTCCTCGATCCGCCGATGGAGATCGTGCGCATTCCCTTCGAGGGGAAGGAGATCGTGGGTTATCTGCGCTTGCCCAAGGATGTGCGCCCGGCACCGCTGGTGTTCTCGATCAGCGCGCTCGACAGCCGCAAGGAGGACAGTCTCGAACGCGGCGCCGATTTCGTGATGCATGGCGCCGCGGTCTTCGCGATCGACATGCCCGGCACCGGCGAGGCGCCGATCAAGGCCGAGGTCAACGGCGAGCGCATGTTCTCGCGCGCGCTCGATGCGCTGCTCGCGCGTCCCGAGATCGACAAAGGCCGTATCGCCGTCATCGGCGTGAGCTGGGGCAGCTATTGGGCGGCGAAGCTCGCTTTTGTCGAGCGCGCGCGGATCAAGGGTTCGGTCGTGCAAGGCGGCCCGATCGATCACTATTTCGCCGCCGATTGGCAGAGGACCGCGCTCGGTACCCGCGAGTACCTGTTCGACCTGTTCCCGGCGCGAGCCTCGGTCTACGGTGTTTCGACGCTTGAGGACTTCCTCGCCTTCGGTCCCAAGCTCTCGCTTAGGGTTCAAGGGCTCGTCGATCAACCATCGGCGCCGATGCTGCTGGTGAACGGCGTCAAGGACACGCAAGTGCCCATTGCCGATCTCGACCTGCTGCTGCACACGGGCTCGGCCAAGGAGGCTTGGGTCAACCCGGTGGGCGGCCATATGGGCCGCTCCGCCGACTGGCCGGACAGCAAGATCTTCGAACAGGTGGTGCTGCCCTGGGTGCTCAAGCGCTTGGGCAGCGAGGGATAGGGGAATCCCTCAGATTTACGGCAAAAGCCGACCGTCCCCGTGGCATCGCTAACGCGACCTTAACGCTGCCGGGCGCAGGTTATGCGCTTATTGGCGCGAGGAGGCGCCTCGTCTCATGGCGCTCGACGGCTATTTCAAGACCCGCATCTACCAATCGCCGCTGCGCAGCCAGACGCAGAAAGTGAGCGGCTCGGCAGTGCTTTGGGCGCTTTTGAGCGGGCCGATCTATTTCTGGCGCAAGCAGGCGCCGGTCGAAGCGCTGCTGCTGTTCATGGCCCAGCTCACGCTCTACTTCATCCCCGACGAAGCGCTTGGCGGCGTTGTCGACACCGACACCGTGGGGGTGCTGCTGTGGCTCGGGGCCGGACTCGCGGCGCCGTTGCTGCTGTCCATGTGCTACGAGCGCAAGGGTTGGTTCGAACGCCGGTCGATCGATGATCGCGTGCGCTCGCAACTCGCGCTTGGTGACGATGATTCCGAACGCGATTTTTATCGCGAGCAGGGCGCCGGCCGCTCGCGTCCGTTCTGAATCAGATCGGCGGCTGGTTCACCGCATCGACGCGCCAGCCATGTCCGGCGCTGTCGGCGCCGAAATGTTCGAGCCGCGTCAGTGAAAGATTCTCGATGCTGATCGCGAGCGCCGCCTCCGGTGCCAGTTCCAACGCTTCCGCGAGCGCCGCGCGGATGGTGCCGCCATGGGTGACAGCGATGATGTCGCGCCCGGCATATATCTCGGTGAGCCGTCGTACCGCCGGGCGCACGCGGTTCAAGAGATCGACGAAACTCTCGCCGCCCGGCGGCGCCACATGTGCGGGGGCGAGCCAAAAGCGATGATAAGCCTCGGGCTGTTTGTGCGGGAGGTCGGTGTACTTGGTGCCCTGCCACGCGCCGAAGTGCTGCTCGGCGAAGTCTGCCTCGGCGATGCTGCCCGGGCCCGGTATGGGCTCGGGTCCCGGTAGCCCTGCGCGCACGATCGCCGCTGCCGTCAGATGTGTGCGCTGCAAGGGGCTGGTGATCCAAACCGCTTCGCGCGGCAGCAGGCGCGCGAGCGCCGCGAAAGCCCGGTCGTCGCTGCAATCACAAGGCACGTCGGTCTGTCCGTAACAACGGCCGTCGTTGACGGTGACGGGCGCGTGACGCACCCACCACCACCGCGTGACCTTGCTCATGATGCCGCACACAACAACATGACGACCTCTGCGACCTGCTGGATTGCACCTAGGACATCGCCGGTGTAACCGCCGAGCCGGCGGCGCGCAAGCTGCGCGACCAAAGCGGCGATTGCGGCCGCGATTAGCGACCCGAGCACGCCCCGCCCGAATCCAAGCGCAAGCAACGCTATCACCAGCGCGATTGCCGCAGCGGCGGTTGCGACCGGCGGCGTCGGTCGCCCGGCCTCCGCGCCGAGCCCATCCGTACGCGCGGGATCGAGCCAGAGCATCACTGCCGGCAGCAATCCGCGCGAGACCGCGTGCGCCGCTATCAATGCCTGAAACGCGAGCGCGCGGTCGGCGATGCCGGCCAGAGCAGAAGCTCGCAGCCCCACGCTCAGGACCAGCGCCAGCACGCCGAAGGCACCAATGCGGCTATCGCGCATGATCGCAAGCGCCGACTCGGAATCCTGGGCGCCGAATCCGTCGGCGCTGTCGGCGAGCCCGTCCTCATGCAGCGCGCCGGTCAAGAGCATCGTCGCCGCGACCGCCAGCAACCCGGAGGCAAGCATCGGAAGACCAAGGCGATCCATGAGCGCGAAGACCGCGCCGCCCACGGCGCCTATGATCAAGCCCACCACGGGAAAGGCCCAGCCGGCCCGCGCCAAGCTTCCCCTTTCCTGGGTGACGGCGGGCAGCGGGAGGCGTGTCAGGAATCCCGCTGCCAGCAAGATCTCCGCCCAGCGCGCCTGCAGGTCCCAGCCCCGATCATCCATTGCCATGCCCGTCCATATCGCATTCGGTGCCGGCCTGACCAGCGCCCTTTTTCGGAGGAGTAGTTTCGCCACGGAGGCACGCAGGCACGGAGAACGCGCAGCAAAGCTGATGGCGAGCAGAATGAATCCATCGATATGGAGCGGGACGGCCTCGTGGCGAGCACAACTTGGATCGTTGCCGTGGGCATGACTGCACAGCATAGTGCCGTCCCGTATAAGCGAAAAAGGAATGAGCGATGTCCGATACCGCGCAGCGCGCGAATCTCGAGGAAATGCGGCAATTATTGCGCGGGTTGCCGGGGCCCGATCTCGAATCGAAGAGTGCCGCGATGACGCGCGAGGCGGAGCTCACCAAGCCCGCGGGCGCCTTGGGCCGGCTCGAGGAGATCGCGGGCTGGATGGCGGCGTGGCAAGGGAAGCATCCGCCGACCGTCCAGCATCCGCGCAGCGCCGTCTTCGCCGGCAATCACGGCGTCGCGGCGCGCGGCGTCTCGGCCTATCCCGCTTCGGTGACGGCGCAGATGGTGCAGAACTTCATTTCGGGTGGTGCGGCGGTCAACCAGCTTTGTCGTGCCGTGGATGCCGATCTGCGGGTTTACGAGATGGCGCTCGACGAACCCACCGCCGACTTTACCCGCTCGCCCGCGCTTTCCGAAGAAGAGTGCGCGCTTGCGATCGCCTATGGCATGACCGCGGTCGAGACCGGGGTCGACCTGCTGGCGCTGGGCGAGATGGGAATCGCCAACACTACGTCCGCGGCGGCGCTCTGCTGCGCGCTCTTCGGCGGCAGTGCCGAGGAATGGGTTGGGCCCGGCACCGGCCTCGGCAGCGAGGGTCTCGCGCGCAAGGTAAGGGTGGTGGCGGACGGCGTGGCGCTGCACCGCGGCGAGACGATCGAACCTTTCGAGCTGCTGCGGCGATTGGGCGGGCGCGAACTCGCCGCGATCGTTGGCGCCGTAATGGCGGCGCGCCAGGCGCGCGTTCCAGTGCTGCTCGACGGCTATGCGGCGACGGCGGCGGCGGCGGTGCTGCACGCCGCCGATCCTCGCGCGCTCGACCATTGCCTCGTGGCGCATCGCTCTGCCGAGCCCGGCCACGCGCGGCTGCTCAAGGCGATCGGCAAGGAGCCGCTGTTCGATCTCGGGATGCGCCTCGGCGAAGCCTCGGGGGCGACGCTCGCAATCGCCATTGTGAAAGCCGCGGTTGCTTGCCACACGGGAATGGCGACCTTTGCCGAAGCGGGGGTGAGCGGGAAAGAAGGCTGAGCCTACTCGCCCAGCTGCAGCAGCGCGCCCGTGTGGCGTGCGTGGCGGAAGCTCCAGAGCAGCGTCAGGCTCCCCACCAGCAGATAGAACGCGTCGAGCGCCACCGCCGCGACAAAATAATCGACGCGGAACACGCCTTGGAATAATACCGCGCGCATGCCCTCGAACACGTGCGCGGAAGGGAGCGCCCAGGCCACATATTGCAGCCAGTGCGGCAGCACCGAGACCGGGTAGTAGATACCGCTCACGGGAGCCAGGATGAAAATCGCGGCCCATGCGAGGTTCTCCGCGCCGAGCCCGTTGCGCAGAATGATTGCCACCACCGCGAGCCCGACCGCCCAGCCCATGACCATCAACAATACGAAGAACGCGATCAGCGGCAGGCCGAGCGTGAAGACCGAATAGTGATAAAGCGGAATCGCCAAGAGCGCCGCCGGCCCGACGCTGATCACCACGCGCACGAAGCTCATCACCAGGAGCGACAGCACCCATTCGTAGGGGCGGAGCGGGCTCACGAAGAGATTGCCGAGGTTGCGAGACCACATTTCCTCGAGAAACGAGAAAGACACGCCGAATTGGCTGCGGAACATCACTTCCCAGAGCAGCACGGCATAGATCAGCACGCCGCCCGCGCGCGCCACCCACGAGCTGTTGGTCGCGAGAAAGGTGGTGGTGAATCCCCAGATCACCATGGTGAGCGTCGGCCAATAAACCAACTCCAGCGCACGCGGCCAGGAGCGGCGCAACAAGTAGAAATGCCTGAGCACGACCGCGCCGACGCGCCGCGCGGAGGCGACCCATTCGCTCATTGCGCCGCTTCCTCCGCTCGCGGCTTGCCGCGTGCGATGTCGAGAAAAACCTCCTCCAGGGTCTGCCGGCCATAACGCGCGATCAGCGCGTCCGGGCTGCCGCGGTCGACGACCCGGCCGCGCCGCAGCATCAGCACGTCATCGCAAAGCCGCTCCACCTCGCCCATGTTGTGGGACGCGAGCAGCATGGTCGCACCGGTCTCGGCGCGATAGCGCTCGAGGTAGCTCCTGACCCAATCGCCGGTATCAGGGTCGAGCGACGCCGTGGGCTCGTCCAGAAGCAACAGCTCCGGCTCATTGATGAGCGCCTTGGCGAGGGTCACGCGAGTCTTCTGCCCGGCGCTCAAACGCCCGACCATGCGGTCGAGGAAGTCGCCGAGCTGTAAATTCTCGGCGAGCGCCTCGATGCGGCGATGGAGTGCGTGAACGCCATAGAGCTTGCCGAACACCATTAGATTCTCGCGCACCGTCATGCGGTGCGGCAGCTCCAAATAAGGTGAGGAGAAATTGAGCCTGGGCAGCACGCGGTGGCGATGCCGCCGCATGTCGGCGCCCAGCACGTAGACCTCTCCCGCCGTCGGCAGTAGCAGCCCCAGCAGCATCGCGAGCGTCGTCGTCTTGCCGGCGCCGTTACCGCCGAGGAGCGCGGTCGTGACGCCGCGCTCCACCGCGAAGTCGACACGGTCCACCGCCACGGTTTCCTTGAACCGCTTGGTGAGATTACTGACCTTGATGACGGATTCACTCATCGCCGCATTCCCTGGGGCGCGCGACTATGACGGAAAATGCAGTGTTGGGCCAGCGGCGTGCGGATTGGACCCAACTGTGGTGTAGACTGCCGCCATGCCAATGCGGAGATCGGCATGACCAGACCGAAGCTAACGCGATGACCAACGATATCGCCGCGGCAGTGCCGGTGCAGAGCGGCGTTTCTGTCAGCCTCAGGATGCTGGTGCTGATCCGCTGGCTCGCGGTCGCGGGCCAGGCGGCGGCACTGCTGGTCGCGTATTTCGTGCTGGGTTTTGATTTTCCCATCATGGTGCCGCTTGCGGCCGTGGCGGCCTCGGCGCTGCTCAATCTGATCGCTTTGCCGCTGCGCGGCGCCTCGGCGCGGCTGGGCGAGATCGAGGCTGCGTGCTATCTCGCCTACGACATCATTCAATTGGCCGTGCTGCTGTTCCTGACCGGCGGGCTTGAGAATCCCTTCGCGATTCTTGCGATCGCGCCGGTGACGGTGGCGGCGACGGTGCTCTCGCGCTGGAGCGTCGTTGCACTGTTGTTGCTCACGGTGTCGGCGATCGGCGTGCTCGCGGCCTGGCATCTGCCGCTCCCCTGGCACGGAGACCCTCCGACCTTCCCGCCGCTCGCCATTCTCGGCGCGTGGGCGGCGCTGACCCTGGCGGCGCTGTTCAGCGCCGGCTACATCTGGAGCGTCGCGGAGGAGGCGCGGCGGATGCGTGACGCCTTCGCCGCGACCCAATTGGCCCTTGCGCGCGAACAGCGCCTCTCGGCGGTGGGCGCGCTGGCCGCTGCCGCTGCCCATGAACTTGGCAGCCCCCTCGCCACGATTGCGGTGGTTGCGAAAGAATTGGCGCGCGACCTGCCGCAGGGCAGTCCCTTTGCCGAGGATGCGCAATTGTTGCTGAGCCAGACCGAGCGCTGCAGCACCATCCTCGCCGACTTGGCGCGTCGACCCGAGAGCGATGGTGGCTCGCCCTATGCGCGGCTTCCGATCTCGACCCTGGTGGAAGCGGCTGCCGAACCCTACCGGCGCGAGAACGTGCGCGTCATTCATGCTACCGCGACGGGGAATCCGGGAAGCGCCGAGCCGCTGGTGCCGCGCAGCCCCGAGGTGATGCACGGGCTCGGCAATCTCGTGCAGAATGCCATGCAGTTCGCGCGGCGCGAGGTGATCGTCACGACGTCCTGGGATCCTCGCTCGATTGCGGTCGAGGTCATTGATGACGGGCCGGGCTTTCCGCCGGCAGTATTGGCGCGCCTCGGCCAGCCCTATATTTCCGGGCGAAGCGGAGAGGCGCAGCATATGGGGCTCGGTATCTTCATTGCCCAGACTCTTTTGGAGCGTACTGGCGCGCGGCTTGCTTTCGCCAACCTAGTGGAAGGCGGCGCCCAGATTGTGGTGGAATGGCCGCGCGGCGCACTTGAAGTGGAGGAGCGCCCGATGATGCCGCGGGAGACGCAAGCATGACCGAGATCAGCAAGCCGCCCCCCGAGGGCGCGCCCTCGCCGTTGGCGGGACTTCCTGATGCGGAGCGCCGGCTGCTGATAGTCGACGACGACCAACCGCTCTGCCAGCGCCTCGCGCGCGCCATGGAGCGTCGCGGCTTCCTGGTCGCGACCGCCGATAGCGTGGCGGCGGGAATCGCTTCCGCGCAAAAGGAGCCGCCGGCTTTCGCGGTGGTGGATTTGCGCTTGGGTGACGGCAGCGGGCTCGATGTCGTGAGCGCGCTGCGCAAGGCCAAACCCGAGGCGCGCATCGTCATCCTCACGGGATACGGCAACATCGCAACCGCGGTCGCGGCGGTTAAGGCCGGAGCGCTCGATTACTTGCCGAAACCCGCCGACGCCGACGCGGTCGAGCGCGCGCTGCTCGCGAGCGAACATGCACTGCCGCCGCCGCCGGAGGATCCGATGTCCGCCGATCGCGTGCGTTGGGAGCATATTCAGCGCGTGTTCGAGCAGTGCGATCGCAATGTCTCGGAGACCGCACGGCGCCTCAAGATGCATCGCCGCACTTTGCAGCGCATCCTGAGCAAGCACGCTCCCAAGAGCTGACGCTCATCTCAACGTGCGCGGATACCGCCCAAGAAACGATCGACCTCGCCGCGTAACCGCGCGGCCTGTACGACCAGTTCGCCCGCCGATTCATTTACGACATGGGCGGCACTGCCGGCGTTGGCGGCGGCTTGCGTGACACCGGCGATATTTTGCGAAACGCCGGCGGTACCGGAAGCTGCCTGTTGCACATTGCTCGCGATTTCACGCGTCGTCGCATCCTGTTGCTCGACGGCCGCGGCGACGCCGCTCGCAATCGTGTTTATCCGACCGATGATTTGGGTGATATCACCGATCGCGCCCACCGCACCGCGAGTCGCCTCCTGGATTTCGCGCACTTGTCCGGCGATCTCCTCGGTGGCCTTCGCAGTTTGGTTGGCAAGCGACTTCACCTCCGAGGCAACGACGGCAAAGCCTTTGCCGGCTTCGCCGGCGCGCGCCGCCTCGATGGTGGCGTTCAAGGCCAGCAGATTGGTTTGCGAGGCGATGTCGTTGATGAGCTGAACCACGTCGCCGATCCGCTGCGCGGCGGCGGCGAGGCTCCGGACGGTTGCCGTCGTCCGCTCGGTCTCGGCGACCGCCTGGCTCGCGACTTCGGCGGAGTCCGCGACCTGTTTTGCGATTTGCGCCGTGGTCGTGGAAAGCTCCTCGGCGGCCGAGGCGACGGTTTGCACGTTGCTGGACGCCGCGGCCGAGGCTTCCGAAACTGCCTTGGCCTGCCGGCTCGCCTCGTTCGCGGTCTTGACCATGGTGCCGGCCGTGTCGCGCATGGCACCAGCAGCGGTCGAGACGGATTCGACGACACCCTTGACGCTGGCCTCGAGTCCATCCGCCAACGACAGTAGATCGGCGTGGCGCTGTTCCTCGACGCGTTTGCGCTCATCCGCACGTTGCTGCGACGCCGCGATCGCCGCGCGGGCGTTGTCGCGGAAGATAATCAGCGCCGATGCCATCTCGGTGATCTCGTCGTAGCCGCCCTTGGGGATCGCAGCATCAAGGTCGCCGGCGGCGATAAGCGTCATGCTCTGGCGCAGTTGGCGCAGGCGGTAGGCGACCCGGCGGCCGACGTAGAACCCGCCGATCGCCAGCGCCAGCAACAGGCTCACCACGGCGATCGAGATCAGCACGATGCGCCCGCGCGCGATCGCGCTGCCGGTGTTGTCGGCCGCGGCCTTGGCCGCGTTCGCGCTTGCCGCAACCAGCTTTGCGACCGCCTGCTCCAGCGCTTGGGCAAGCGTGCGGTTCGCCGCAATTTCGCGTTCGCCGGCGCCGACCGTCTCCAGCTCTCGCAAGCGCAGCTCGAAGATGCTGTTGTCGCCACGGCCGAATTGCAGCAGTTGCGCCACGAGTGCCGGAAGCCCGGCGGCGTCTTTTCGGTCCTTAATCGCCGTTAGCGCCCTGTCCAGGCGACCGGCCGCCGCATTGAAGCGGTCGCGCACGGGCACCAACAGCGGCTTCTCGGGAATGTTGGCCGCTTCCAGCAGCAGGCCGAGCACGAGGTTGCTGTCGGCGCGCAGATCGAACACCGCCTCGAGCGTCGATAGCTGATCGGCAAGGTGCGTCTTGCTCGTGGCGTCGTCGCTGTCCTTTGCGGTGGGATCGAGGCCGGTCTCGAGGTCGAAGGCCGCATCGTCGCCGAGCGGCGCCAACGCCTTGCCGAGCGCCGCATGGCTGTCGCGAATCTGGTTTTCGAGTGCCGCACGCTGGTCGCGCAAGGCTTGGCGCTGCTCGACCGTGCGAGCGAGTTGGCTCAGATTGTCGCCAAGCTCGGTCGCGAGCTGCCGCAGCGGCGCCACCGCCGTGCTACCATCCGACGTCGCCGCCAACGCGTCGATCGCGGAATTCAGCTCGCGCTGGTCCGCTTGCAGCGCCGAGAGTGCGGAGGCTCGTTCATTCGCGCCGGCCGCCGCCAGCAGCGCCGGTGCGATCGCGGAAATTTCGGCACTGCTCTTGGCAAGGCGAAGCGACACGCCCATTGCCGGAATGTTCGCCTCGGTGATGCCGCTCAGCGTCCGGCCGATCTTGTCGTAGGAGACAACCGCCGTGCCGCTCGCGAGCACCGTCAGGGCGGCAACGGCGCCGAACGCCGCAATCAGCTTGGCGCGGATGCCGAGCCCTCGCGTCATCTTCGCCGCCTTACCCGCCGGCCTTGGAGAGGTGCTCGACCGCCTGGAAGCTGCCATCCGGTTGGATCACGGTGAGGAAGACCTGGCTCGATCCGCGATTGTTGTCGGGACCGTAAACCAGCGTCACGCCGCCGAGATCGAAGGTGCCGGTCTTTGTCACGGTGTCGAGCAACGCCTTGCGCGTGATGTCGCCGTCGATCTTGCCGAGCGCATCGACCACCAGGCGGCCTGCCATGTAGCCCTCGAGCGAGACGAAACCGGGTTTGGCATTGGGATTCGTCGCCTTGAGCGCCGCTTGATAGCGGGCAACGACGGCGATCGAGGTGTCCCGCGGGAAAGGCACCACCTGCGTCACCACCACGCCGACGCCGGCCGGCCCAAGCTCTTTGGCGAGCGCGTCGCTGCCGACGAAAGAGATATTGACGAAGGTCGCGTCAAGCTTGATCTGGCGCGCGAGCTTGATGAATTCGGCGCAGGGTTGGTACGCCCCGATCATGATCACCGCTTCAGGCTCGGCCTTCCTGATGGTGAGGAGCGCGCCCTTCACCGCGATGGTATTGCGCTCATAGGTGCCTTCCGCAACCAGGCTCATTTGCCGCTTGTCGAGCGCGCGCTTCACGCCCGCGAGCCCGGCCTGACCGAAGGCATCGTCCTGATAGAAGATAGCGATCTTCGTGACGCCGAGGTCCTTGGTCAGGTGCTCGACCATGGTCTCGGTTTCTTGGAAATAGGAGGCGCGCACGTTCACCACATTGGCCTTGTAGGGCGTGCGCAGGAATTCCGCGCCGGTGAACGCGCCGATGAAGGGCACGCCTGCATCGCTCGCCATTGGCTGCACCGCGACCGAGGTCGGTGTTCCGACCGAGCCGATCAGCGCGAAAACCTTGTCCTGCTCGATCAGCTTTTTGGCCGCCTCGACCGATTTGGTCGGTTCGTAGCCGTCATCGACCGAGACCAGCTCGACCTTGTGGCCCTTGACGCCGCCGGCTTTGTTGGCCTCGTCGAACGCCGCCAGCAACCCCTCGCGCATGCCTTGGCCCAGCGCCGCAGCCGGCCCGTCGAGAGCGGCCGCCTGACCCAGCACGATCTTGTCCGCGCTGACGCCATCCTCGGTGTGAGCGGCCAGGGGAAGTGCAGTCGCAATAATGAGGCTCAGAGCCCCAACAATCTTCGCGATGTTCATGGTGTGCTCCGCGGTGCCATGACCCGCGTCCCGAGCATGCCTGGGACGCGCCATCATCAACGGTCGCCGCATAGCATTGCCAAATGCTTAACCATGCGCGGGCGGCAGGCAATACGTAGGAATTGTGAGCGATAGCGCCTCGCCCGGCGCGCATTCCCGGTTACCGACCCTCAAGAAACGCGTGAATCCCCTGAAAGGCTCACCGGCTCATGTCTGCAGCAAGCGCCATTCGGCTCCCTCAAGCATCAATGCGGTCAAAGTTCCGCTGAGGTAGGCGCCCGTATCAATGCCGATGCGGTTGCCGTGAATCATCGGCCTTGGCGCGATGCTGTGGCCGTGCACGATTCGCTTTCCGAAATCCTCTTGGCTGTCCAGGAATTCGTCGCGAATCCACAACAGATCCTCCTGGTGCTGCTGCGCGAGCGGCACCCCCGGGCGCACGCCGGCATGGACGAAGAAATAGTCGCCGCACGCATGGCTCAGCACGAGCTTTTTCAGGAAATCATGATGGCGCACCGGCATCCGTGCCACGAGGTCGCTGCGCGCCCGCCTATAGATGGCGCTTTCGTCGGTATATCCTGGCGGGTCGACGCCGTAGCTCCCGAGCGTCGCGTCGCCGCCATTGAGCATCCAAGTGCGGCCAAGCGACAGCTCACCCATCATGAAGCGGTGCATCATCTCCTCATGATTGCCCAGGAGCGCCACCACGCTGAATCCCGGGGGCGCGCCATCGAGCACGAGGTCGATCACTCCCGCCGAGTCGGGTCCCCGGTCCACGTAGTCGCCGAGATAGACCAGCCGGTTTTGCGCGGCATCGCGGCTCCGGGCGTCGGCGGCGATCGAGGCCAGGAGATCGGCGAGCAGATCGGCGCAGCCGTGAATGTCGCCAATGGCGTAAAGGCGATGGCCCGCGGGAACCGTCGGTGGGGTTTGGGGGAGCATGCCCCCATGATTTAGGCGAAGATAGCGGAAGCCGCTACCCCAATCGGATGGAAGTGCCGGGCGGCAGTCCTATAAGTCCTTTAAGTCCTTTGGTAGCGGCTTGTTAACCATGGCATGCCAGGGTGGTCGTGCCCTAGCGCGGGCGCTTGGGAAAGCGGCAGTGAGCCATCCGTCATGAGGCCTTCGATCGAGGATCAGGTCGCCAGCATCGAGCGACATCTGCTGGACTATGTGCTGCGCCTGGCGAAGTTCCCGGAGGGGCGGCGCGCGGTCATCCTGCACCTATCGCGCCTGCGTCCCGGCAATCGCCGCGACCATCATATCCGCATCGCCGGCAATACCTTCGAGACCCTAGTCAAGCAGTTCGACGGACAGCTTTTCATATTGAGCTGTGGCGACATCGCGTTCATCTGCAGGGATGTGAGCGTCGTCGCGCTCGATCAGGCGGTGACGCGCGTACGCTATCTCTTCAACGACGATCCGCTGGCCATGGAGCTCGACGACGAGCCAAGCCGCTTTGCTTCCTGGTACGACCTCGGTGAACAATACGACGAATTCCTGGAGCTGGTACGCGGCTTACACGCCGAGGAGCAGAAGCAACGCAAGCGATTGACGGCAATCGCCACACCCGGCGGGGGGTCCGTCCGGACGCCACTCACGCCCAAGAGCCTCGGCGAGCTGACGGACGCGATCAGTCGCGCCGATCTCTCCAGCATGGTTCGCCGCCAGCCGGTCTATGTAATATTGCCCCATGGGGCACCCAAGGCGGTGTTCCGAGAAATCTATATTTCGATCGCGGAGCTGGGTGCGGCAATCATGCCACGTCATGATCTTGCCGCCGATCGCTGGCTGTTCCACTACCTGACATTGAGCCTGGACCGCCGCATGCTGGCGTTATTGAAGCGCAACGACGAAAGGCGGACCACGAACGGCGCCTTCAGTCTCAATCTCAACGTCGAAACCTTGCTGTCCCCTGAGTTCCTGGCCTTCGATGCGAGCCTCGGCTCCGGAAGCCGCGCCGGCATCGTGATCGAACTGCAGAAGGCCGATATTTATGCCGATCTCGGCGCCTATTTGTTCGCGCGCGACTTCCTGCGCGAGCGCGGCTATCGCGTTTGCCTCGACGGCGTCAACGATCTGATGCTCCCGTTCGTCGACCGCGAGAAGCTCGGGCTCGACCTCGTGAAGATCTACTGGAGTTCGGATCTTGCCGACGAGGGTCGAGCCGAGCGTGTGAAGGAGCTTCGCCGGAGTCTCGAGCGCATCGGCAAATTGCGCGTCGTCCTCGCCCATTGCGACAGCGACGAAGCCATCGACTTTGGTCAATCGCTGGGGATCGCGATGTTCCAGGGCTGGGGCGTCGATCGGCGGACGGCAAACTCCGCAGCGCCGCAACGCGCCCGTGATCAAGCCTGAAAAGTATATAGGCGGGGAGATCGTCGGGGCGGATTGCTCAAGGGCAGGCTTTCGGCGTCGGATTGTGGTATGAGAACGCCATGTCGGATTCGGAACTGATCTCCCTGGTCGAAAAGCTCCCAACCGCGCGGCTGCTCTGCGTCGGCGACGTCATGCTGGATCATTACGTCCACGGCGGTGTCGAGCGCGTGTCGCCGGAAGCGCCGATCCCGATCCTGCGCGTCGAACGCGAGAGCCGGACCTTGGGCGGCGCCGGCAACGTGCTGCGCAATCTTCAGGCGCTTGGTGTCAACCCTTGCTTCGTTTCGGTGGTCGGCAACGATGCGGCGGGCCGCGAGGTGCAGCACCTCGCCGCAGACGGCGCCGAAACCGAGCTGCATCTGCTGGTCGAGGCCAATCGCGTTACCACCGTCAAGACCCGCTATATCGCGGGGAATCAGCAGTTGCTGCGCGCCGATCGCGAGCAGAACGGGACTATCGCGCCGAGCGTGCGCGAGGATCTGATGCGCCTCTTGCAGCACGCCGCCGAGGGTCGCACCGTTACCGTACTCTCGGATTATGCGAAGGGCGTGCTGGACGCGGGTGTTGCCGCTGCGGCGATCGCGGCGGCGCTCGTGCACAAGCACCAGGTCGTCGTCGATCCCAAAGGCTCCGACTATTCGCCCTATCGCGGCGCCAGCGTGCTCAAGCCCAACCGCGGCGAGCTCGCCGCGGCGACCAAGCTGCCGGTTGCCAATGAGTCGGAAGTGATCCGCGCGGCGACGGATTTGATCGACCGATTCGAGCTGGGCTCGGTTCTGGTCTCGTTGAGCCAGGATGGCATGTTGCTGGTCGAGATTGGGGGAGCGGTACATCGCCTTCCCGCTGAGGCACGCGAGGTGTTCGACGTCTCGGGCGCGGGCGATACCGCCGTTGCGGTGCTGGCGGCGGCGTTGGGCGCCGGTGCCTCGCTGCTGGAAGCCGCGCGTCTCGCCAACATCGCCGCCGGCATCGTCGTCGGCAAGGTCGGGACTGCCGTGGTGCATCCGAGCGAGCTTGAGGACGCGCTCGTCAATCGCGATGCGCTCGCGGGGCAAAAGCTGCTGCCGCTGCCGGTGGCGCTCGATCACGTCGCGCGCTGGCGCCGCAGCGGACTCAAGATCGGCTTCACCAATGGCTGCTTCGACTTGCTGCACCCCGGCCACCTCTCGCTGCTGGCGCAGGCGAAAGCGAACTGCGATCGGCTGGTGGTCGGCCTCAACAGCGATAGTTCCGCTCGCCGACTCAAGGGCGCGGGCCGGCCGGTGCAATCCGAGGTGGCGCGTGCGGCGGTGCTGGCGTCGATCGGCAGCGTCGACATGGTGGTCATGTTCGAGCAAGACACGCCGCTCGATCTGATTGCGGCCATCAAGCCCGATGTGCTGGTCAAGGGCGCCGATTATCGGATCGAGGAGGTGGTGGGCGCCGAGCTGGTGCAGGCCCATGGCGGCAAGGTGGTGCTCGCCGAGCTGATGCCGGGCCACAGCACCACCGCGACCATCGCTCGGCTGGTGCGGTAGGGCGGCTTGGTGCGATCCTCAGAGCAGCGTCTCTTCCGCGGTCGGATCGATGAGGCGCCGCAGTCGCTCGGCGCCGAGGAGCGCGAAGCGGAGCGTCACGGCGCGTCGCCGCGCCGCGGCAAGCGGCAGCGGCGGCGTCTCGCGCAGAATCGCCGCGCCGAAGGGGTCCGCCACGATAAGGCCGCATTCCTCCGGTATCAGCGCGCGTGGAAAATCGGCGCCGACGGCGAAATAGAAGCGGTCGCAAAATTCGCGGTATTCCGGCCACTTCGCGTCGCTTCGGAAATCGGCCACTGAGGACTTGATCTCGACAATGACGATCTCGCCGCCGCGGCCCAGCGCCATCATGTCGGCTCGCCGTCCGTTGGCGAGTGCCACTTCGGTCAGGTGCGCAAAGCCTTGCTGGGCCAGCAGCCGGCCGACGCCGCGCGCGAGCAACAGGGCAGGGGCGATATCATCGCTCATGACGGGATTTTAACCTTGGCGACAGCGCCGTATAAGGTTTGCGTTGGCACTGTCGTGGCCTCTTGCGTCCCGAATAAGAACCGGCCATCGCAAGCGATTTGCAGTCTGTTTCGCTGCTCGCG
>Ga0335079_10000328_pt1 | contig 54603 bp, 59 predicted proteins | sample Lox_Sample_33_FD_206719 | JGI IMG/M metagenome (GOLD analysis project Ga0335079, IMG submission 206719) | Soil microbial communities from Loxahatchee National Wildlife Refuge, Florida, United States - Lox_Sample_3.3 | ecosystem: Environmental > Terrestrial > Soil > Wetlands | place: USA...
AGAAACTGGGCTTCCACACCTTGAAGTCGTTCACCGCCGGCGTCTGGCCGCGATGAGCGGACGCCTTGTGGGAACTTGCCCCCCAAGTCAAACTTGACCCGCGGTCATATATGACCGCGGGTCAAATCTGACCACCGGTCATTTTTCTGCAAGCTTCCGGGCCGCCTCAAACTCGTCCCCCGGCTGCCACTGCACCTCCGCTGGCTGATCCGCCGCTTTCAATCCGAGCTCGTATCCAAAGCTCGCCATTTTTGCCAGTCCCGCGAAGTCCCAATCCGGCTGAAATTCGTCGCTCGGCTGGTGGTAATGATTCTTCACGTAATCAGCAGCCTGCGCTTCCCCCCAAGCCAGATCATGTCCTTCATATTTCACGCCCTCGCTGATCGAAAACCCCGGAACGCCAACGCGCGCCATACTGAAATGATCGGAGCGGTAATAGTGGCCCGCGCCAGGTTGCGAATCGGGGCGAATCGCCAGACCGAAATCCTTCGCAACTTCTTCAACCACGGGATAAAACGTTGTGCGTTCTGCGCCGGTCACTTCCACTTCTTGTGGAATGCCGATGGGAGCCAACGCGTCGTAGTTCAAGTCCAAAGAAATATCATGATCCGGAATCGGCGGATGCTTTCCAAAATATTCGGAGCCGAGCAGGCCCTGCTCTTCGGCGGTCACTGAGACAAAAAAGATGGATCGTTTTGGACGCGCCGGCGATGCGGCCCAAACGCGCGCAAGCTCCAGCAAAATTCCGCAGCCCGTGCCATTGTCCACGGCACCGTTGAAAATTTTGTCGCCTTTCAATGACGGATCAATGCCCAAATGATCGTAATGCGCCGTGTACATCACCGCCTGATGTGTGAGATTGGGATCGGAGCCTTCCAGTTTGGCCACGACATTTCGCGAAACAAACGGATGTAATTCGCTGACGATATGCGCTTTCAAATGCACCGGAAGTTCAATTGGCTTGAAGTTCCGCGATTGCGCCTGTTCGTACAATTGATCGAGATTGAGCCCCGCCATTCCCACGATTTTCTGCGCCACGTCCCACTGCACCCACGAAGCCGCTTCCAGTTTGGGCGCGCCATCGAGTTTCTGGAACGAGCGTTCTTTTCCCATCGAGTTGCGCACCACCTGCCAGCCGTAGCTGGCGAGATCGCTCCGATGAATCACCAGCGCTCCAACGGCGCCCATCCGCGGTGCTTCCTCGAACTTGTACATCCAGCGGCCGTAGTACGTCAGCGCTTTTCCCTTGAAAAAATTGGGATCGTTCGAGGGTGGCTCGTTCACAAAGATAAGAGCGACCTTGCCCTTCATGTCTTCGCCCTTGTAATCATCCCATTTGTATTCCGGCGCCCGGATGCCGAACCCCACAAAAACGATGGGCGCATCAATATCAGCAATTTCCGTCTGTCTTTCGTTGTTCACGACGTATTCGTCCAGGTTTTTCAGAGTTAGCGGCTCGCCTTTGTCCGGGACCAGCTGAAATGTAGTGTCCGGCATCGTTTCCACGCCGACCATCGGCACTCTCTGAAAATAAGTGCCGCCGTCGCCGGCAGGCTTCAGCCCATCCAGATCAAATTGCGTGGCGATGTAATCGGCGGCGATGTCGCCGCCGCGCGCGCCTGTTCCGCGGCCCTCCAGCAAATCGCTCGAGAGAAATTTAACGTGCGCGCGAATGTCTTCCGGCCGGAAAGCCGGTGCCTCTTTTCCCGAGACTTTGGCAGTCAGTACCCCGGCGCCTGCCACACTTAAAATAGCAATCAAAATTCCCGCGCCAAGAAGTGCCCAAGTTTTCCGCATGCCGGTTTCTCCATGTTTGAATTTCTTACCTAAAGAAGTTCCGAAACTTGTGAAGGGCTGGTTGTGGACCGTCAAATGCCAGCGGTTAACCGGCTATTTTTTCGTGCGGTCCTTCAAAAGATTTTTCAGCTCGGACATGAACTCCTGCACGTCCTTAAAATCCATGTACACGGAAGCGAAGCGCACGTAGGCGACCTTATCCAGCTTTTTCAACCGGTGCATGATCATTTCTCCGATTTCCGTGGTGGTCAGCTCGCGCTCCGTGGCGTCGTGCACCACGCCTTCGATTTCATCCACGATTGCTTCCAGCTTGGGTGTGGGAACTGGACGTTTCTCGCACGCTTTCAGCAATCCCTGCAAGATCTTTTGCCGTTCGAACCGTTCGCGCCGGCCATCCTTCTTGATGACCATGTAGGGAATTTCGTCAATGCGCTCATAGGTGGTGAAGCGGCGTTCGCACTTCAGGCACTCGCGCCGCCGCCGGATGGTGTCTCCCGTGCGCCCTTCGCGCGAGTCAATTACCTTGTCATCCAGATGACCGCAAAAAGGACACTTCACTCGAGGGCATCTCCCGGCCGGGTGCTTTGCTGCAGACCCGCCGCAATCTCCGCAAGTTCCTCTTTTTCTTGTTTCGCCAGTTGCCGCAGTTTGCCCAACGAGAGCCCTTCTCGAATCAACTGCGGAACTCCCGCCAGGCTGCAAGCTGCGAAGGTGACCAGCCACACGATCAGCGCAGCCGCCACAGCTGGTTCACTTTCTACTCCAAAAATCTTGGTATATGCAAATATTGTCAGCGCCTGCGACCCGCCCCCCACGGCAGGCAACTGCACTGCGGAGCCAACCATCGTGAACACGAGGATCAGCATATTGTCGCTCAAGCTCAATTGCGCCAACCGCCCGCCAAAACTCTGCGCCACGAGGTAATAAATCACCACGACAAGAGTCCAGTGGGCAGCGGAGTAAAGCGTGGCCAAAACAAAATCTCCCCAGGTGCGAATGGTCTGAATGCCGCGTACAAATCCCAGCACGATGCGCGCAAGCGTTCCCCTCCATCCGTGCGCGGCGTGCCAGGCCCCCAACTTTCGCTCGATCATGCCTGAACCGTGAACACGCAAATAGAGGAGCAACATCACAGCGGCGAACACTCCGAAAGCAAGGAGTGAACCCGCGCTCTTCGTAGCAGTTTCGAGGCTCCCGGCTCCTTCTCCTGAGGGCGACCGCGTGGTGAAAACGATCAATCCTGCCGCGGCAAGAACCGCGGTGCTGGCAAGATCGAACAATCGCTCCAGAACCCAGATGCCAAACACATCCGCGACCGGATGTTTGGCTTCGCGCGCCAACAGCAGGGGGCGCACCGGCTCGCCCGCACGGCCCAGCAGAAAAACCGCGGAAAAACCGGCGAGCGTCATTTTGTAAATGCTTCCAAAATGCGCTCTGCCGAGATTGCGCTGAAAAACTTGCCAGCGCAGCGCCCGGAGCGCGTAACAGACATAAATCCCGAGGATCGCCACCAGAAAATAAAGCGGATTCGCAGTGCGGACGGATTCCCAGAGCTTCGACCAACTGAAGCTGCGCAGATTAAGCACCCCGCGCAAGAGGTAGAGCAAAACCCCGAGCGCAACCACTCCGAGCCCAATCGTCAGGAATTTCCTCGACGAGAATTTCATGTGGGAATGAGCCTACTGGCACAGCATCGGATCGTCAAGCGGCAGGCTCCAAATGATTCAAAGGACAAGGCTTGTTTCAAGAGAAAGAGATGGGTAAGATTCGGCCATACGGCGAGATGTGCTTCTAGAACCCGTAGGGAACTTTCCGAGAGCACTTTGCGTTCCATAGAGTGGCAGGCCGAGCCGCTACGAATGTAATTCGGTCGTAGCGGAAGATGCCGCAGGACATGAGGCTGATGAGACGTTGGAGCAGGACGCCCAACTGGTCCAGCAATGCCTCCAGGGCGATGGCTCGGCCTGGGAGGAGCTTGTGCGCCGCCACACGCGCCGCATTTTCAACATCTGTTATAGGTTCACCGGCAACCGCACGGAAGCCGAGGATCTGTCACAGGAGGTTTTTCTGCGCGTCTATCGTACTCTGGCGAGTTACCGGGCTGCGCACGGCGGCTTTTCAACTTGGATGACAAGCGTGACCCGCAATCTTTTGATTGATCATTACCGCCGCACGAAGCGCGACCGCATGACGGGCTCTCTCGATGACGCGATGCCGGTAGTAGAAAACAAGGAGTCCACAGCGCGGCGACCCGATGAACAGGCGCTTCTCGGCGAACTGAGTTCGCAGGTGCAATCCGCGCTGACGAGACTTTCTCCCGAATTGCGCGAAGCGGTAATCCTCCGGGACTTGCAGCAATTGGAATACAGCGAGATTCAAACAGTTCTCGCCGTACCGGAGGGCACGGTAAAATCCAGAATCAACCGCGGCCGGATCGAGCTGGCGCGTGTGCTCCAGCAGATGGGGGTTCGCCCTTCATGAAAAATCTTGTTGGGGTCGCAGTATGGTGTAAGAGCAGTTGGCTCTGGGCAGGTGCCTGGCAATGAACTGGACTTGCGCAACGATCGAGCAGCGCTTGAGCGACTATATCGAAGGCGCAATGCATCCGACGGACCAGCGTGCCTTTGACGCTCATGTGAACACTTGCGCGGATTGCACCGCGCTGGTTTCACACGTCTCTCGCCTTTTGACCAAGATGCACACCATGGAGGATTTCGATCCGCCTGCGCGGCTGGTCACGGCCATTCTCGATCAGACGCTGGGCCCCCGGAAAACCGTCAAGGGCTGGACTGGAGTAAAGCAGTGGGTGCGCGGTTTTACCTCGCCGCGCCTTGCCTACGGAGTCCTAACCGTTGGCGTCACCGTCATGGTGCTGCTCACAACCTCCGGATTCTCCTGGCGAAAGCCAAAGCTTGCGGATCTCTCTCCTGCCAGCGTGGTGCGGAACACAGATCGCCAATTGCATCTCGTATATGCGCGCAGCACGAAGTTCGTCAGCGATCTGCGGGTGGTGTATGAGATCCAATCCCGTCTGCGCGAAGACAATACAGTTCCTCCGGGACAGCAGAATTCTGCCCCGCAAGCCACGCCTCCAAAAGATCCTGGCCGCACCGACGGCTCGCAACCCGGCTCGCCAAAGCAACAAAATCGAGCCAATGATGTCGGCTACGGCGCCAATTTCCTCTCCGCGTCCAGAGTGTCCCATTCTCTGGAGACGGTGGGAGCGTTCGCTGGATTGCTCGCTTCGTCCCCGGGCGGAAGGAGCTCTCGATGAAATGCGCCGTCCATCCTGACGTGGACGCGACCGGCTACTGCCGCAACTGTGGCAAGGCGATGTGTGGCGTGTGCGTCCGACCGGTCCGCGATGTTCTCTATTGCGAAGATTGTCTTGCCACAGTCATGGGGCATCCTCCTGTTAACGCGGCGCCGCCTCCACCCCTTCCCGGCTCCAGTTATTTCGCGCCCGCGCCTGCCAGTATTCCGGCTCCTGCGGCGCAGCATTCGACGAGCAGTCCCGCAGTGGCATTTATTCTGGGCTTTTTCCCCGGCCTGGGAGCGGTATACAACGGCGAGTACAACAAAGCGCTGATCCATGTCGTTGTCTTTGCCACCATGATTGTGGGTCTCAGCAGTGGAATGGGAGACGGTCCCACCACCGCGCTCGCTCTTTTGCTCGCGGGATTCATCATTTATATGGCCTTCGATGCCATGCGTACGGCAAAGGCCAAGAGTATGGGCGAAACCGTCGCCGATCCGCTCGAAAACTGGAGCAAGAATCGGCCTGTCGGTCCGATCATCCTGATCGGACTCGGCGTCATCTTCTTGCTGGCTAATTTTCACCTTTTTGATTTCTTCAACTTTTCGCGCCTGTGGCCCCTGGTGCTGATCGCCGTGGGTATTCTGATGTTTCGCAAGCGTTTGGGAGGCAACTGATGGTTGAGGGGGGAATTTCGGAATGAGCGACCGCGTTCGCTGCCGTTGCCAGAGCTGCACGATTGACAGCTTCATGGGGCCCGCGATCATAACCACGATCGGCGTTCTATTTCTATTGGCTCAAATGCAGGGCGGTTATTTTTCCTTCGGCCACACCTGGCCCGTGATTTTGCTGGTGATCGGACTGATTAAATTGGCCTCCGCCATCGCTCCCCGTACCGGACACGTTTCCGATTCGCTGGCCAGTCCGAATCCGCCTCCTGCCCAAGCGCCGCAGGCACCTACACCTCCTCAGCAGGGGCAAGGACAATAGAGCCAATGTCCCGCGGACGCGATCGTTCCAGTGGCCTTTTCAGCGGCATCGTCCTTCTGACGGTCGGCATTCTTTTCCTGCTCCACAATTACAGCGGATATCCCATCGGGCGCATCCTCTCCCACTATTGGCCCTTGCTTCTGATTTTTTGGGGACTGGTAAAGATTGTTGAACGCGCGGCCGCGCAGCGCGAAGGCCAGCCCGGCGGCTGGATCACGCCGGGCGAAGTATTTCTGGTGATCGCCCTCCTTGCGCTCACGGGTGGCATCATCACTTACGACCAAATCAAAAGCCGCATCCCTGCGAATCTGATTCAGCTCGGCAATCCTTTCACCTATGACGTGGACCTTGCCCCAAAATCCGTTCCACCCAACGCACGTGTGGAAATCACTACCGGGCAAGGCAATATCACGGTTCGCTCTTCTGACGTCGCGGAACTCCGCGTCTCCGGGCAGAAAACCGTGCATGCCTGGAATCAGGGCGACGCCGACCGGCTCGCGGCTCCCGTCGCCGTTGAGATTACGCAGTCGGGCAACAGCTTCGAGGTGCAGCCGGCAGGCTTCGATCCCGGCGACACCCGGATCGGACTGAATCTCGACGTTGTTGTTCCCAAGAAATCTCCGGTCACCGTACGCAATACTCGCGGCGACATCTCCATATCCGACGCGGGGGGCGACGTCTCCGCAACCGGCCGCCAAGGTGACATGGATATTTCGGACACCACTGGCAACGTCACCGTGGATGCGCGCAAAGGCGACATCAAGGTTTCCGACACCAAGGGCGACGTCAAGATCACCAACCCGGGCAAGGAAGTCGGCGGAGCACTTGAAGTGATCAATGCCTTAGGAAGCCTTTCGATCAACGGTGAGTTCTTTGGCCCCATCCGCGCCGAGAAAATCGCCAAGGGCGTGCGTTTTCTTTCGCAGCGTTCGGATCTGACCCTCAACCAGCTGGCCGGCCACCTGGAGCTGGGGCCGGGAAACCTGGAGATCGTGGACGCGCCCGGCAACATCTCGCTTCGCACCAGTTCCAAAGATGTGGGCATTGAAAACCCCACGGGAAGGATCAACCTGGAGAATCACGACGCTTCCGTGGAAGTTCGCTTTTCTTCGCCTCCGAAGGATGACGTGAATATTTCCAACTCTTCGGCGGGGATTACGCTGAGCATCCCCGGCTCGGCTTCCTTTGAAATTCAGGCGGATTGCCACTCGTGCGATATTGTCAGTGATTTTTCTTCGGATTCGCTCAAGAAGTCCAAGAACGAAAACGGTGATTCTCACCTGGATGGGAAATACGGAACCGGCCGCGGCCCGAAAATCATTCTCAGGACGAGCTATGGCTCGATCACGCTGCGCAAAACCACATGAGGGCCGCTAAGCGCTTGCGCTGCGGCTCAATTCTTTATTTTCCTGGTCGAGAAGATCCACGTGCATGTGATCTCCCGGCTGAGTCGAGGCGACAAACTCTTCGGCATCGCCGGTCGGCAAATAGGCGCGTGTGGCCTTGCCGTCCCATCCGGAAAGGCGAATCACTTTTTCGTCGGCCATTTTCGTCAATTCCTGGCGCACTTTTTTTTCGGGAATGCTGTACAGCACGGAGATTCGCTGAACATCAATGAAAGCAGAATTATGGCGCGCCTTTACCAGGCGAAGGATCTCTTTCCTCATTTGATCTACGGGAATCATGACACTACCTCTCAATGCGTTTTAGGGCCCAGGGGACGTTGGGAGCGAAACCTGGAGGAATCTTGTCTGACAAGGGAAGTATACTCCAATTTCAAAGCTCGCGCTTCCCGGCTCAACCGGCTGTGGAAAAACCGAGTATCTCTTTTATTTTCTGAATTATACGGGGATCCGCTCACTCAATTTCTAGCGTTCAGCGAGGCGGTTCAGTTGTAAAAAGAACGAGGGATAGGATACTCCGGCGCACTCGGATTCCCGAATCATTGTCGGCCCGACAGCAGCAAGAGCAGCGACCGCGAACGCCATGGCAATGCGGTGATCGCCCCGCGGATCAATTTCCGCTCCGCGCAGTTTCCCGGCGCCGCGGCCTTCAACTTTCAGGCCATCCTGGCGCTCCTCAACGCGAGCGCCCATGCGTCGCAAATTTTCCGCCAGCGCGGCGATGCGGTCGCTTTCTTTCACGCGCAATTCCGCGGCATCGCGAATCTCGATGCCCTGTACTGTATATGGGCCCAAGGCGGCGAGCATGGGCAATTCGTCAATCAACTGCGGAATCTGGGCACCTTCAATCACGCCGCCATTCAATTCTGCGCCTTTGACGGCGAGATTGCCCACGACTTCACCATGCTCGGTCTTCAGAGAGAGCATTTGAATGGAGGCACCCATCTGCAGGAACAGATCGAGAATCGCAGTGCGCGTGGGATTGAGGCCAACGTTTTGGATGAGCAGCGAAGAATTCGGCAGCAAGGATGCGGCGGCGATGAAAAACACAGCGGAAGAAAGATCGCCCGGGACGTCTATCGAAATGGGGTGCAAGTCTCCACCACCATTCTCCGCCATGCCGCGGACGCGAGTGGTGCGCTGCTCTTTTTCGATCGTAGCGCCGAACTCCGCGAGGGCGAGTTCCGTGTGATCGCGGGTGCGACCCGGCTCGGTGACGCTGGTTTCGCCCTCGGCAAAAAGTCCCGCGAGCAGAACCGCGGATTTGACCTGCGCGCTGGCCATCGGCATTTTGTAGTCAATCGCGCGGAGGCTTGCACCGTGAATGTCGAGCGGAGCGAAGTTGTCCTCACGCGCGCGAATCTCCGCGCCCATCTCGCGCAAGGGCGACATCACACGCTTCATCGGCCGTTTCTGGAGCGATTCGTCGCCCGTCAGTTTCGACGCAAATCCCTGCCCTGCAAGGATTCCCGCGAGCAGACGCATCGTCGTGCCGGAATTTCCCGCATCCAGCACTTTTCTCGATCCGCGCAGCCCACGCAGACCGCGCCCGGTAATCCTTACCTCGTCTTTTTCTTTTTTCACTACGGCGCCGAGAGCGCTCATGCAATCAAGCGTGCTGTGGCAATCCGCCGCTTCGGCAAAGTGGCGGAGTTCGCTGGTGCCCTCGGCAAGGGCAGCCAGCATCGCGTATCTGTGGGAAATGGATTTGTCGCCCGGCGTTTCGAGCCCACCCTGCACGCTCTTTGCCGGCAAAACTTTTTCTTTGCTCACGATTCGAGTTTAGCATGGCGCCCTTTTTTCCGTTGATCGCCACCCCTGTCCCTGCGGCCAGTCTTCCGCCGTGCACTTCCTTACAAACGGCGCGCAACTCCTCCTCGTGCCCCTGCGTATCATGATTGAAGGAGAAAGTTTATGTCCGCGTGCAAGACCGCATTCCAATTTATGGGCAAGATGGGGATCTTCCTGAGCGCACTTTTCGCCGTGACCGTTCTGCTCGCGGCGATCCCAAGCCACCACGCGCCGGCGATGATTCATGCCTCTCAGCAAGAACCATCGAGCGCCGCGCCGCAAGCAATGCCTGGGATGGATCATGGGCAAATGGACATGACCGATCAAAAGGCTACGGAGCCCGGAGCGATATCCGCGATGGCCGATATGCACGGCTCGAATCCCCACATGTTCATGACGCAGAAGCGGCCCATCGCGCCGGGGGATGTGCAGCGCGCCGAAGAAGTGGCAAAAGAACTTCGCGCCGCGATTGAAAAATACAGGGATTACCACGTGGCGCTGAATGACGGCTACAGAATTTTCGCGCCCAACTTGCCGCAACCCGAGTATCACTTCACGAATTACAAGAACGGGTTTCTCGAGGGATTTCGATTCGATCCGACGGAGCCCACTTCCCTGCTCTACCGGAAAACGGATTCGGGATACGCACTCGTCGGCGCGATGTACACCATGCCCAGGCGGGCCACCGAAGCACAGCTTGACGAGCGCATTCCGCTGAGCGTCGCGCAGTGGCACCTGCACACGAATCTTTGTTTGCCCCCGCGGGGCGAGTTAAGAACTGCCGACTGGACGCAGTTTGGCTTGCAAGGCTCAATCGTAACCGAAGAAGCATGCGGCGCCGCCGGTGGCCGCTTCTTTCCCGTTGTGCTCGGGTGGATGGTGCACGTCTATCCGTACGAAGATTCGCTGGACAAGATCTTCACGATGCACCACCACGACTAGGCCGCGGCGGATTTGCGGAGTACGCGAGGCCTGATTACTGGAGGAAGCTGAGCAGGTTGGGCAGGTTCAGAACTTTTGCGGTCGCCGCAAGCTGCGATTCGTATGCCGTTTGCGCCTGGGCGAGGTTGGACGCGGCGGTAGCGGCATCCACTCCCACGAGATCATTTTCCTGCGAGCTTAGATTCACGGTGTCCTGATTGAGGAAATTCTCGCTCATCGAAATCTGATTCAGCGCATTTCCATAAAAAACGCGCTGTGTGCTAATCGAGTTGAGAGCGTCTTGCACTTCAGTCACGGCGGTATCAATTCCTGTACCGGATTCGAGGGAATTGTACAAATCCTGCAGTGCGCCAAAAACGCTGCCGCTGGCATTCTGAAAAAGTTGGTCACCCGGGACGCCGGAGTTGATGGAGTTGCCGTTCGAGAGTTGCACAGAAGTGGTGTTGGAATTTCCATTGTACGCCACGGCGAGGGTGTTGGGATCCTGGGCGAAAGGCTGCGTCGTCACGGCGGTGCCGGCAAAAATGTAAGTGCCCTGATAGGTCGTATTTCCGAGGCTCACCATCTGGCTGAGCAATCCTTGCACTTCCGCGCCAATGGCTTGCTGGTCCGAAGTGCTCAGCGTACCGTTCGCGCCTTCCGTTCCTAGGGAAATCGCGCGGGTTAGCACGGTTACCACGTTGCTCATCGTAGAGTCCGCCACCTGGAATTTTCCCTGCAAGCCGCTCAGGTTGGTCAGAAATTGGTCGTCCTGCGAGGACTGATTGTGGTTTTCGACGAGCTGTGCCACGGCGGCGGGATCGTCGGATAGCTGGTTGACCTTTTTCCCGGTAGAAAGCTGCTGCGTGGCTGTGGTCATGTTCTGCTGGCTTTGCTGCACGGCAGCTAGAAGATCGGGAACCAGGTCGGGATTGAGGCGAATTGCCATCATTGCACCATATCAATCGTCGTCTGCAGCAGGGTGTTGATGGTGGTCGCCACTTGAGCCGAGGCCGTATACGCGTTTTGAAAACGGATAAGGTTGGCGGATTCTTCATTGATGTCCACGCCGGAGACTCCGCCTTGCAGGTTCTGAAGCTGGCTGAGGACCTGGCTTCCCGCGGTCTGATTGGTCTGTGCGGTCTGGACATCATTGCCCATCTGGAAAACCAGGTTCGAGTAGGCATTCATGGGAGTTTCGCCGTTCACAATGTTCTGATTCTGCAGATCCAGGAGTGCGTTGACATTTCCGTTGTCGCCGGGCGTTCCGTCGCTGCTCGCAGCGATCTTTGTGGGATCGGTGATCGCCACGGCAAGAGAAGCGGCGGCTCCCGCCACGCCCGTTGGCGGAACGAAGAAATTTCCGCCGGGCGCGCCGTTCAAATCAAATCCTGCCTGGTGCTGGGTGTTCACAGCGTTAGCGAGGCTGGAGGCCAGCGTGTCCAGCGAATTCTGGATGGAGGGAATTTCCTGATCGCGGATTTGCAATTGCCCCGCTAGTTCGCCGCCGGTTATATTGGCAGTGATGTTGGTTCCCTGCGAATCGATGTCCTGCAGTGCGGTCGCAGGATCGGTTTGTGTGGTGAGCGCGAAGCTTTGTCCACCCACCACGAGCGGCGCTCCGCTGGAGGTTGTCAGCGTCAAACTGCCGTTGCCGGCGTTGATTTCGGAAACGTCCACCAGGTTCGAGAGCTGGTTGATCAATTGCTGCCGCTGGTCCACGAAGGGGCCGGGATTTTGGTTGGAAGTGGTGGCTGCGGAAACCTGCGAGTTCACCGCGGCAATTTGCTGGGTGAGGGTGTTGATCTGGCTGACGGTTTGCGTGACGGAAAGATCCACGTTGCGCTGCTGGGTCGTAAGGGCCGAAGAGGTTTGGTTGAAGGCGCTGGCAAGATTCTGTGCCGAAGTCAAAACTGCCTGGCGCAGATTCAAATCGCTTGGATTGGTGGAGAGCTGAGAAAGGCTGTTAAAGAAATTCGTCAAATCAGATTGCAGTCCTGTTCCGTTGGTTTCATTGAAAAGCGACTGAATCTGCTGCGCGGAATTCAGGAACGAATTGAGCGAGCCTTGCTGCTGAGTTTCCTGGTTGACACGCAAATCGAGAATCGAATCGCGGAGGCTCTCCACTTGCTGGAGCTGGACACCTGTGCCGAAGACGAGGTTGCCGTTCAGAACGGGCGGGGCCTCTTCGAGAACGGGACGCTGCCGCGAATATCCGGGGGTATTTACGTTTGCAATGTTATTGCTGGTGGTCTCGATGGCGCCTTCCTCGGCGAGCATCGAGCTCAGCGTGATATTCAAAGCTCCGGAAAGGCTGCCCACGTCAGACCGCCTCCCCTGCCAGAACCGGCGTGGCCGAAGGATTCGAGTAGGTGGACATCGCAAAACTATGGTAGGAGCATAGCAGCGCACCAACTGTGCGGCGCGAGCGGCGGAGCAGCGCCTGGTGCGCTTCGTTCAATTTCTTCACGCGGCCCTGAACCTCCTGCAAGCGGCGCGCCGCATCCCGAAGAGCGGCGGAATCCGCGCCACTTGATGGGATCGAACGAGAAGCGCCACTGAGCGACGCCTGGTTCACACAATGGAGTTGCATGCGGTCCAGGCGTACATCCAAGGACTGGATTTCGCGGCACAAGGTTTCCTGCTGCAGAATGCGCGCTTCTAGGCCGTCAATGTCAAATGCAACCGCGTTGGCACTGGCCGTGGAAAGGGCTTCGGCGAGCGAACCGAGCAAAGCGATGCGCCGTTCCAGTAGTGCCAGAATTTCTTGTGATTCTACGTCCACGCTTCACGCTCTTTCGTCTAACTTATGCTCTTCTCCGGACTCGGGCTCGACATCCGGCAGCTCAGGTCCGGTCGCGGGCCGCGGCTGTGGCTTGCTACGTTTTTTATTTCCAGATTGCCCGGGTTGATTCTGGTCATCGGGCTTATAAGGCTCCACAGCGGAAGACTTCGAGGCTACAAAATCCTCCATTGTCGGCCCCCGCTATCTCAGGCTTTCGATTTCAGGCTGGCCTGTTCGGAGAGCAGCGCGTCCGCCAGCTTTCCATTATCGGGATTATATTGCCCGCTCTGAATCTGTTGCTGCAAAGCATTCACCTTGTCGGTGCGAACTTCCGGCACACTTTGCAAGGCGGTGGTGAGCTGTTGGACGTCGCCGTGCGTGCTGGAAAGACTGACAGTATCTTCCTCGGAGGCAGGCTGCAGACCGGTGGTCTGCGAGGATCCCTTGGACGTGACGCCGGCGTTGCGCTTGCCGGAGACGCGGTCCGGCTGCGATTCCCCGAGTGGTTGAAGATTGGGATCGATTTTCATGACGCAGCTCCTGTCCTACGGCTTGCCGAGCCTGCAGGGAGCGATACTTCCCTGCGCGTATGGTTCCTATCGGCCGGATCTCAGAAAACTTTAATTGTCCAGCCAGCGCGTCGGCTCTCACCCGGTCTATCGGCATGACCGGCGGAATTCTTTATCGGGGTTTAGATGAATTTTCATTTTGGGAACGCGCGATTTTCGTCTCTAACTGCTTTACTATCAATCGGCCGATCCCTAGTCCACCTGCCTTTCCGACCGCCTGGGACATGGCATCAATCCCGTAATCCTGCAGAGTTTGCCCCGCAGGGTCGTCGGAATCGCCGTCAGCGTCCCCGAAGCTCGTTTTCATGGACTTCCAGAGCGCAGAGAGGAGTTGTCCCTCGAATTCCGCGGCGGCTTTTTGGAGCTTATGGTCCGTCAAAGGGTCAATTTTGGCGGCGCCTGCCGATTTGGATGGAGGGTGAGCGCTCAAGAGAGATTGCACGAAGCTGGATGACTGCACGGGGCTCATGCGATTACAGGACCTCCAAATCGGCATTGAGGGCACCGGCGGCCTTGATCGCTTGGAGAATGGCGACGATGTCGCGCGAGGAAGCTCCGATGGTTTGCAGACCGCGGACGAGTTCGTCCACCGTGGCGCCTTCCTTCAGGTGGACCACTTGAGCCGCGCTCTCCTGAGCCTGAACGTTGGTTTGAGGCACAACCTCGGTCTGGCCCGTTTTGCTGAAAGGAGCGGGCTGGGAGACCTGAAATTCGGTGGTGACCTGAATGGCCAGGTTGCCCTGAAGCACGGAGCAGGCGCTGATGGTGACGGCGCCGCCCATGACGATCGTGCCGGTTTTTTCGTTGACGACGACCTTGGCCGGAGGTTTCGTGTGAATGGTCAGGTCGCCAATGCGAGCCATGAGCGCAGGAATATCGCCGCCGATGGATTGCACGTTTGCGATTTCGATTCGGCGGCTGTCCACGGGCCGTGCGGCATCGTGGCCAAGTTCCTTGTTGATGGCGGCGGCAACGTCGCGAGCGGCGTCAAAATCGGGGTCGCGTAGTAAGAGAGACAAATCCTTGAAGCGAGTCAAGTCCACGGCGCCATCGCGCTCGACGAGAGCGCCCTCAGGTATGCGGCCGACCGTGGGATGATTGACGACCTTGCTGTTGCCGCCTCCTCCCGCGCTGTAGCCGCCGATGATCATCGGGCCCTGTGCGACGGCGTAAATCTGTCCGTTGGCGGCGCTGAGCGGAGTGAGCAAAAGCGTTCCGCCGGAAAGTGATTTTGCGTCGCCAATCGAGGAGACGGTGACGTCAATTTTCATTCCGGGGCGGGAAAATGGAGGCAAATCCGCGGTGACGAACACGGCGGCGATGTTGCGGACCTGGATGGTGGTGAGATTGTTTTTGACGTTGACGCCCATGCGCTGGAGCATGTTGGCGAGCGTTTGCACGGAGAAGAAAGTTTGCTGCTTGTCGCCGGTGCCGGCGAGACCGACAACAAGGCCGTAACCGATGAGCTGGTTATCGCGAATACCCTCTATGGTGGTGATGTCCTTGATGCGCGCGACATGGGCGGGATTTACGGCGGCTGCAACTTCGTCGGCCGTTGCGCCGAGCGGAGCGATCGCGGCAAACAAGATCAGGAACGATGTGCAAAAAGAGATCATGAAAAAGTTCCTCAGAACGTGAGCAGTTTGAGCAGCCACCGAATGACCACATTCGGCTGGCGGGAAGCCTCGGCAACGGCGCCTTTGCCCTTGATCTCCACTTCAAGGTCGGAAATCGAAGAGGAAAGGATGGAATTGTCCAGGGCGATGTCGCCGGGCCGGACGAGGCCGCGAATGTAGACGGTCTGGCGGTCGTTGCCGACGGTGATGTCGCGCGTGGCTTGAACCACCAGCATTTTGTTCGGAAGGACTTCGATGACGTGGGCGGCGAGATCGAGAGAAACGCTGGAGCTCATGGTGGAGGAGCCTTTGCCGTCGAGGGAGTTTGCGGAATTGGCGCCGAAAAGATTCTGGAGGCGGTTGCGCGCGCCGATGGCGCCGAAAAATCCGGTGACCTGAGACTGAGCGGAGAAAGCGCGCGACTGATTGTTTTCGCCGGCGGTCGCAGCTGTGAAGTTATCCGTAAGATGAATGACGAGCAAGTCGCCGGGGTTGCGAGCCTTGTAGTCCTGGCCCAGATCCGCGAGCGGGCCGGAGCCCACCCAGAGGCTGCCGACAGTTTCCGGAGCAGGAAGATTGAAAGCGCGCGCTCGACTCAAATAATCGTCGAGCCCGGTGGAATCAGTATCTTTTTTTGGTTTTTTGGCGCGGCGGCCGGCAGCGCCGAAAGCGCTCGCGGGGAGAAATGCTGCGAGCAGAAGAAGAACAGTTTGGGTTCTGGTGAAGCGCATGGGCTCTCCTAAAAAGAGGCTTCGAGCGTTCCGCGGCCGGTGACGCGGGCGAAAAACGTTCGACCGTTCTGCGGCATGCGAACGCGGATGGAATCGCCGCGATGACCCTTCTGAAGAGGGCGAACGGGCAAGGAAATTTCTGCATCCTCGGAAATCAGGAGCAAGCGCGCAGGATAGCGGGGATCCACAAGGACAGGCGATGGAGGGGGCGCGGACAGACCCGAAGCGATTTTCGTGGGAGCGCCGGGGAGTTTCGGCATGCGAACGGCGACAACGAAGGGGACCAGAGAGGCGGACGCGGAGGCGAGGCGAAAAATTTCGCGATCGAGCATTTCGTCATAGCGGAAGCCGACGACCCTGAGATTCGCTTCACCGGGAGGGAGGCGCAGAGATCCGGAGATTTCCAGATCGTTTGAAGAAAAAGGAAGCCTGGCGTCCGGATGTCGGGACTGGAAGGAGGACTCGATGACGCGGAAGACTTCCGTGCGCGTGAGAGTGCGGCCGACGCGGCGGATATGAACGACGTTGGGAATCATGAATGCGCGCGGCGGCAATCCGGCCGCTTCTACCGTAGACACGATTTCACCACTTCGGATCGAGCGCGAAGCCCCAAAATCAGGAGCAGCGCCGAGGGAAATTTCCGCGAACGCGCGGCGCAAGGCGGCTGGAGCATTCTCCGGCAAAAGCTGCGCAAGTGCGACCGCATCGGTTTCGACTTCCACGTGAGCCAGGAGAGGAACCGGGGATGCTGCGCCCGCAGTATGCAACGGTAGGGCACCGACCGCTGCCAGCAGGATCCAGATGTAAGGGAGCTTCGCCATTTTCCCGCTCAGGTGGTGAGGCCGTTGATGGTCTGGAACATTTCGTCGGCGGCGTGGACGACGCGGGAATTCGCTTCGTACGAGCGCTGAGCGAGGATCATCTGAATGAATTCGCCGACAACATCCACGTTGGAATTCTCCAGCATGCCCTGCTGGATGGTGCCCAGGCCTTCTGCGCCGCCGGGAGTGCCGACAATGGGATTTCCGGAGGCGGTGGTTTCCAGAAAGTAGTTGTTGCCGACGCTGTTCAAACCGCCGGGATTGGCGAACGTGGCGAGCTGAATGGTGCCGACCTGCTGGGCCTGCTGCTGGCCAGGAATCATGACGCTGACGGTGCCGTCGGAACCGATGGTGATGTTGGTCGCGCTGGAGGGAATGGTGATGGCGGGTTGGAGCTGGTTGCCCTGGGCATCCACGATGATACCGGTGGAATCCAGATGGAAGGCCCCGGAACGCGTATACGCAACTTCGCCGGTGGGCAACTGAATCTGGAAGAAACCCTGGCCCTGGATGGTCAGGTCAAGTGGATTGCCAGTCTGGTTGAAATCGCCCTGCTGTTGAATGACTTCGGAGGATGCGGTACGAGTGCCGAGGCCGACCTGAAGCCCCGTAGGATAGATGGTCTGCTGGGTCGCGGCCGCGCCGGGAGCGACGATGTTTTGATAGACGAGATCCTGAAATTGCAAGCGGCGGCGGCGAAAGCCGGCCGTCGTGGAATTGGCGAGGTTATTGGCGATATTGTCTAGATTCAATTCCTGGGCTTCCATGCCGCTGGCGGCGGTGTACAAGGCTCGATACATGAAATTGGATCTCCTGTTCCCGAGAAAAATAACTACACGTGCGGCAGATCCTGCGCTGCCGTGCGATTGAAATCGTTGTTAAAAATGGAAAGAGCACGCTCCATCATCTGGGCGGTGCGCTGAAGATCTATGAGCGCAACCGTGCTGCGGACCGGATCGCTGTTGGAGGATTCGAGCATGCCCTGGCGGACCACTGCGGCAGATGGAACGGGCGCGGTGGCCGCCGGTGCCACGAGGTAATTATTGCCTTCCTGAAGGAGCGCGGTTCCCTTCGGAAAATCGTCAAGGCGCAGCTTGGAGACATACGCGCCATCAACGGAGACGGAACCATCACCGCTGATGCTCAGCTTGCCGTCCGGAACCTGGACAGGCCTCAACTGCTGATTGGGCTGTGCGCTGAGAACCTGGTCGCCCTGCTGGGTGACGAGATTGCGCTTGCGATCGAGGTGAAAATTGCCGTCGCGGGTGTAGCGAACTCCGTTGGCAGTGAGCACGGCGAAGTAGCCGGAGCCTTCAAGAGCGACGTCTGTGTCGTTTCCAGTCGTTTGCAGGGTACCCTGGCTGTTGTCCGTGCTGGAGCCGCCAAGGACGCCGAACTGATTGATCGTCTGGTCGAGAGCCTGGGTCATGTTGGCAGGAGGAGTCGCCCACGTCTGAGAATCGAGAAGGGCGTTGAAAGAACGGTAGAATTCGCGCTGTGCTTTGAAGCCGGTGGTGCTGGCGTTGGCGAGATTGTTTGCGACGAGTTCGAGGGCGCTCAAGCGTTCAGCAAATCCCGTAAAAGAAGAATAGAAACCGCTGTCCATTGCGCCTCCCGCGAACCAAGATGCAGGCACGAGGCCAAATAAGCGCACGTTAAGAAAGATGAAGGGGCAAGAGAATCACAGAGTTACGCGAGATGAAAGAAGACACACGGGGTAGCGAACGCCGCGCGGGATTTTCTTGCCCAGTGGAAACGCGGAGCGGGCAGAAAGTGCCGCACGAAGGGAAAAAGAACCAAGGCTGCTGGAGGATCAGGACTCAGCCTGGGCTCCCGTCGCGGCGGCGAGGCCGATCTGCACCAGCGGAAGCAGATGGATGTATTCCGTCTGAAGCGTTTCGAGCAAAGCTTGGCGCTCGGTTTCCGAGAGGAGCGGCAAGCACTTCTGGAGAAAAGAAGGACCTTCGGGCTCGGGTGCGGGCGGTTCCGGCGGATTGGAGGTCTCCGGAGTGGCGGCGGGAGTCTCCTCCTGAGTGAGCAGGAATTGATCCGCCGCAGCGACGATGCCCACGAGGTAGGGATCATGTTGTGCGCGATCGGGAGCATGATGGAATTCGAATACGTCAACGAACGAGGGCATGAAATTCCAGGATACGGCAATCCAGCGGCCGACCTTGCAATGGTCCATTCCAAAATAAGCGCGCTCGAGAGGAATATTGTCGGGCCAGCCGGGATTCGGGACAGGTCGCTGCTTGGCGTCTTCTTGAATTACGAGGATCCAGAGCGGCAGCAAGCCGATGTCGTGGAGAAGGCCTCCGAGGTAGGCTTGTTCCTTTTCAAAATAGTCTACTTGGCGAGCGATACGTTCGCTGAGTAAAGCGGAGAGAAAGCTGTGCTGCCAGAAGGCGAGAAGCTGGGCTTGGGGCAGACGCTTGCCCGCAAATTGCATCACGGAGCAAGTCAAGACAAGCGTGCGGAGGCGCTCCGTGCCAAGAAGGACGGCGGCCTGTTCGATGCTGATCACGCGCCGGCGCAGCCCGAAAAGGGCAGAATTACAAAGACGCAGAATCTGGGCGCTCAAGCTGGGATCGGTGCGAATCACTTTGCCAACCTTCTTGAGGTCTACGCTGGCACTACTGAGCAATGCGTTCAGGTCAAGGATGTAGGTCGGAAGCGTCGGCAGGCCTTTGCTGAGAATGTCCATGAGCCGCTGCTTGCGGCGCTCAACCTGCGCTTCTGAAATTGCAGAAGTCACCGGACTTGCCGAGTTCGGAGATCCAACGAGTGAGCTCATACCACTCCTGAGGCGGCCGAGAAGCCGTCATTTCGGCTATCGGCAGAAAGCGAAGTGACATTAGGAGAGCCGGGAGACTGTTCCAGATTGGAAAAGCAGCCCGGCAAAATGCGAAACAGGAGGTCCCGGCTAGAGAACGGAGAGAAGAAACGGGTCCAGAGGAAGGAAGCGGCGCGGACGAGAATCAGTTTGTGGGCACGTAATTCCGCGGCATAGCTTGAGATGGTGGAGGTGATTTCACGCGGGTCGCGGAGAGTGTCGAACGAGACTTCCTCGCGAGGTGCGAGAGGAGACAGGGCCTCAAGAGCGGACAAGACGGAGGCTTCGGTAGCGACGCAGCCGACGGTGCGCACTCCGAGCATTTGTTCCAGGGCATAGAGGAGTGTGTGATCAATGCGCTCGCAGAAGGCGACGTGCAAGAAGCGGCCGTCCGCCGAAACGTGGACGGGAACAGCGCGGGCGTTCTCAAAGAGGGCAAATGGAGCCAATGAGGGAAGCACCGAAGAAACCGGCTGGCTTGTGAGCGGAAAAACTGGGCAGCCCCATTGCTGGCCAAGTGCGGCAACAAGCTGGATATCAGAAACGTAGCCGAGCTGAAGGAGCCAATTGCCCAAACGGCCGCAGCGAGATTCGCGCTGGAGTCGGAGGACCTCCTGCAATTGGGCATGAGAGATAATACCGCGGTTCACAAGAAGCAACCCGATCGGAAGCCGGTGCGTGCGTGGCTGAGGGGGCACAAAACCTGAGATCAGGTTCTGAACACGGAAGGAAAGGACGCCGGACGCACAGGAGGAGCCGCAATACCAGCGTCCGTCCAGAAGAACGCCGGAAGACCTGCGGCGCCAACTGGGAAACAGCTTACGGGAGCGCATGCAATCCGTGGCGGAGCAGCGCGGGACGAGACGTTCCCGCCAGGAGAGCGGGTTCTGCATCTCTTCGGTTTGCGCGAATTCCTTCCGAAGAGAGCCCGGGGGCTGATCCAAAGGAGAAAAGGCTAGAAACATTTTGCGATTCATGGCACAGGCACCAGTTTGGCCCTTTGGCTCATGCTGGCGACCTCGGTAACGCGTAAACCGAAATTTCCGTCCACCACGACGACTTCGCCACGCGCCACGAGGCGACCGGCGACAAGGAGATCGGCAGGCTCGTTGACAAGCTGGTCGAGCTCGACGACAGCACCGGGCATCAGGCTCATGACTTCGCGGAGAAGCATTTCGCGCTCGCCAAAACGGATCGTGGCCTCGAGTTCGACGTCAAGAAGAAGATCGAGGTTTGGGGGCAGTGGAGCGGACGGAGGGACCGACTCGGAAAAGGGAGCTGGGGAGGCAGCAAGAGTTTGAGCGCTTTCGGGGGCATCCTGGGAATCACGGCCAGGTTCCGCAATCTCGGGGGCGGGGGCGGAGGAAAGCGATTGGCAAAGTTCGGCGTTGAGCTGAAGACGCAAGGACGCATCCTGCGATTTTGCGGTGGAGATGCGAATGAAGGATTCCAAATTCGAAGAGAAAACCGGCTCGGCGGCAGAATGATAGCTGATGAGGGTTTCTCCGCCACTAGCCTGCTTCCAAGACGTTGCCGTCAAGCCCGCGACTTGACGAAGAAGCTCGGCAAAAGCATCACGATGGTTATCGGAAAATTCGATTGCGGGATCGGGAGGCTCGGACATCAACAATTGCGCGAGCAGGAGAGCTGCGGATTTTTCCGCGAGCCATTGTAACTCTCCCTTCAAGACGCCGCCGCAGACGAAACGCGCAGTGACCAATTCAGGTTGAGCTGCAGAAGCAGGGGAAGCGGGATCGGTTGGAGTGACTGATGGCGATTCGACTCCAAGCTGGCTGAGAAGTTGAGAGATGTTTCGCGCCCATTGGGCGGCGAATTCCCGAATGCCTACATTCGCTTCTGAATCGGACATTGGAACTCCTTTCCGTCGGGTCGAAGCAAAGAGCGACGCTCGGCCCGTTGCAGGCGGCCGGACGAAAGGACCAGGTAGTCTTCAATGTTTCCGCGGGATGAAATCCTGCGCATTAATCTTCCTCCGATTGGAGTTTCCTGGCCGATTGCGCGGACGCAGCCGCGGTTGTGGGGCCCAGTTTTCCGGAAAGACGTGAACGCAGGCGAAGCAACGCGGCCGTATGAATCTGTGAAACGCGGGATTCGCCGACATCGAGAATGACACCAACTTCCTTCATCGTGAGTTCCTCGAGATAGTAAAGCCCAAGAACCTGGCGTTCCTTTTCATCGAGTTCCCCGATAGCGTCCGCAAGAATGGCCCGCACCTCCGAGCGGGCGGCGAGCTGGAACGGATCGTCTTCAAGGCGATGCGCGGCGATTTGCAAGGGTTCGCCGCTGCTACCTTCGGAAGACTCGACCTGCAGGCTGCCGAGGTCGAGCCCGCGCAATTCGCCCAGAAGCCGCTGGAACTCGGAGAGAGAGATTTCGAGCTTGGCGGCGATTTCTGTTTCGGTGGGCGTGCGGCCAAGCTCCGCGGAGAGCTCGCGCGTGGCTTCTTCGATGCGGCGCGCCTGGCGGCGCAGATGGCGCGGGCTCCAGTCCATCTGCCGAAGGCTATCGAGGATGGCGCCGCGAATGCGAAAGCGCGCGTAGGATTTCAATTGGACATTCTTTTGGGGATCGAATTTGTCCACGGCGTCAATCAAGCCGAGAATCCCCGCATGAACGAGGTCGTCGAAGGGGACGTGAGCGGGCAAACGATCGTGAATGCGCCGGGCAATGTAACGCACTTCGGGAAGATTCTCCTCGAGAAGTCGCTGGCGATCGGCGGGATCGAGGGCGACGCCGCGCGATCCGGGCTTCGTGGGAGTGGTCAGCACGGGACACTTCCCTGCGGCTTAATTCGTGGGCGAGAGGCACGTTTCATCGCACCACCCCGAGAGACTGCACGTTAACGGTGGCCGGAATTTCCGCCGGGGAAAGAACCACAATACGCGGGATGAACGGTTCCAGCAGCCGTCGAAGGTGGAACCGCACGGGCGTGTTGCACAGCAGGACCGTGGAGCTGAGGGCCACGCGATCTCCGACAAGTTTTTGCAGTCCTTCCAAGACCTTGCGGAGTGGCGGCACTCCGGTGGACATGGCCAAATCGCCCGCGGCTTGGGGGTCTACGTGACGCTGAAATTCGGATTCGATTTGCGGATCGAGGGTAAGGACTTTGAGCTTGTGATCTTCTCCGAGGAGCGGCTGGACAAGCGACCGCCCGAGTGCCTGACGCGCAGCTTCAACAAGCGCGATCTGGCTTTTATTCACCGCGGCAGTGTCCAAGAGGGCTTCGAGGATGGTGGTGAGATCGCGAATGGAGACCTGCTCGCGGAGCAATTGCTGAAGAACTTTCTGCACTTCGCCGAGGGTGAGAAGGCGAGGAACGAGCTCGTCCACGAGCTTGGGCTGCGTTTCGGCCATGAAGTCGAGCAGGCGCTTGGTTTCCTGGCGTGTGAGCAATTCATGAGCGAACTGGCGGACAAGTTCGGCGAGATGGGTGGCAAGAACGGAGGTCTGATCCACCACGGCGTAACCGGAAGCAAGGGCTTGCTCCTGAAGGCCGGAGACGATCCAGATGGAAGAAGCGCCAAAGGCCGGTTCCTGCGTGGCGATGCCCTCAAGCGGCGCAGCGGAAGGATCGGAGCTGATGGCGAGAAGCCGCTCCTGCTGCATTTCCCAGCGCGCGATCTCCACGCCGCGAAGAAGAACAGTGTATTCACGCGGACGAAGCTTCAAATTGTCCGTGATGTGAACGGAAGGCACGAGGAAGCCGAGCTGAAGTGCAAGGTGGCGGCGAAGGGCGCGGATGCGCTGGAGGAGCTGGCCGCCCTGCGCCTGATCCACTAGCGGCACCAGGGCGTAGCCGACTTCAAGGCTGAGTTCATCGAGCTTGAGCAGCGATTCGATCTGTTGCTGCTGATCGGGCTTTTTCTTGTCCTTGCCGCCGACGATTTCCGCAGCCGGAATTTCCGCAGCAGTCTTCTGCGCGGCGCGAGTGGAAAGATAACCGGCAATTGCGGCCAGGAGAAAGAAAGAAAACTTCGGCAAGCCGGGAATGAGGCCGAGCAAGAGCATCACGCCGGTGGCGATGCGCAGAGGAACTTTTCGGCCAAACAGCTGGCGCGAGAAATCGGCGCCGACAGTTGCACCGCTCGAAGTGCGCGTCACGACGATGCCGCCCGCGACGGAGACGAGGAGCGAGGGAATCATGGTGACGAGACCGTCGCCAACGGTGAGAACCGTGTACGTTTTGGCGGCTTCCGCAAGCGGGATGTTGAGCTGAAAGACGCCGATGAGAAATCCAGCAACGATGTTGATGGCGGTGATGAGGATGGTGGCCAGAGCGTCGCGTTGGCTAAAGCGCGCCGCACCATCCATGGCGCCGTAAAATTCGGCTTCTTTGGCGATTTGCTCGCGGCGAGTGCGCGCTTGCAGCTCGTCAATGAGCCCTGCGTTCAGGTCGGCGTCAATGGCCATTTGCTTACCCGGAAGGGCATCCAAGGTAAAGCGGGCGGCAACTTCCGCGGTGCGCACAGCGCCGTGGTTGATGACCAAATATTGGATGGCGATGAGCGCTAGGAAAATGACGAAGCCGACGACGTAATTGCCGCCGACGACGAACTGCCCGAAGGACTGAATCACGCTGCCGGCGGCGGAGAACCCTTCATTGCCGTGGAGAAGAATTCTGCGGCTGCTGGCGATATTGAGCGAGATGCGGAAGAGCGTGAGAAACAAAAGCAAACTGGGAAAAACCGAAAATTGCACGGGCTTGAGGATATATAGAGCGGAGAGCAGAACGACCACGCCAAGAGTGACGCTGGTGGCGAGAAAGATGTCCAGCACGAAAGCGGGAACAGGAACGAGCATGACGAATACGGTGGCCACAGTCGCCACGGGAACAAGCCAGTCGGCGGTTCTGTTCGCTTGGTTCAAATTAGATTCGTTCGCCATGGCGGTTGGTTAACGGGCTCCTCCCGAGGGTGTTGACGGTTGAGCCTTCATGCGCATCTGCGTGCGATACAGGAACGCGAGGATTTCCGCGACGGCGGCGTAAAGTTTCGGTGGGATCATCTGGCCGACATCAGCGGATTTGTAGAGCGCCTGGGCGAGCGGCGGATTTTCGACAATGGGGATTTCATGCCAGCGGGCAATCTCCTTGATTTTCTGGGCCAGGAGATTCTTACCCTTGGCGACCACTACGGGGGCGGGCATTGTCGCCGGACGATATTCGAGGGCGACAGCGTAATGGGTCGGGTTGGTGATGACGGCGGTGGCGCGCTGGACGTCTTTGCGAATCGAGCGGCGCAGAAGGTCGCGGCGCAGCCTTCGCATGCGCCCTTTTACCTGCGGATTGCCTTCGTTGTCCTTGTGCTCCTGGCGGACTTCTTGCTTGGTCATGCGCAGCGAACGTTCGTAGGTGAACCGCTGCATCAGGAAATCCACGGCGGACCAAGCCAAAAGAACGAAAGAAGCCTGCCACGCAAGGCTGAACCAGAGCTTGCCGGTGATCGCCAGCGCCGCGCGCGATTCCAAACGAGACGAACGCAGGATCATGGAAGCGTCCTGCTGTAAAAGCCGCCAGGCCAGATACAGAATGATTCCGGCGGGAATGAGCGACTTCAAAACGCGGCTTAGCCCGGCGAGCGAGAAGAGCTGGCCGATGTTGTTCACCGGATTCAACCGTGCAAAATCCGGAGTGAGGGCTTCCGAGGCAAAAACAAGCCCGCCCTGCGCGACGGTCGCGCCGATGGCCACGATGAAAGCGACTCCCAACACAGGTGCAAGCCACTGGATCACGGCAAGATTTGTCCAGGAGATGACGGGAACATTGCCGGACCAGTCGGCGCTTACGCTGGCATCGAGAGCCCGGGCGAAATAGCCCTGCCAGCGCCCGATCCAGAGCTGCGGGTTCCAAGCAAACATAAGGATCACTGAGAAAAGCGTCAGCGCGGAGACGAGATCGCGGCTGCGGAGAACCTGGCCCTTTTCGCGGGCCTGAGTCCTTCTGCGGGGCGTTGCCTTTTCAGTGCGATTGTCGGCCACGTGAACGATCCTTTAGTGCGCCCTTTAGTGCGCAAGGAGCATGAAGCGTTCCGCCCATCCCAGGGCAAGAGTGAACTGTTTTTCGAAGAATCCGGGCCACATCGCGACGGTCGTGGCGAGTACGGCAAAGCCGACCAGGCTCTTGAGCGGCACGCTGAGAAACAAAGCCGGCATTTGCGGCGAAGCCTTGCTGATGAAGCCGATCGCTACATCCAAAAACATAGTCGCAAGCAGAACCGGAAGGGCAATCTGCAGACCCGCCAGCCAAACTCCGCTGACGTCTCGGAATAGTTCCTTCATCGCGCCGGCGGAGATCGTGACGCTGCCGACGGGGACGTACTCGAAGCTTTTCACGATGCCACGCAGAACCCAGTGGTGAATATTCATCTGGAAAAAAAGCAGCAGCGCGGCAAGCTGGTGAAAAGTGGAGAGCACCGGCGTTTCCACATTCGAGGTTGGGTCAATGATGTTGACAAGGGAGAAGGCGAACTGGAATCCGACAATCTGGCCGGCAAGCTGTGCTGCTTCGATGACGAACTGCAAGCAGAGTCCGATGGCGAGCCCCAGCATGGTTTCGCTCAGCACGATGCGCGACCACCCGGAGGGGGAAAGGACGAGTGATGGGACGGGGCAAACCGGGTAAAGGAGAACAATGAGTAAAAGCGTGAATCCTGCCTTGATGCGAAAGGCAACGGCGGAGCTTCCGAAAAACGGCGCGAACGTCATCATGCCGGCCACGCGAAGGCCGATGGGAAGGCCGTGCTGAAGAATTTTGTCGAAGAAGGGCACTCGCGCGTCTTCCTCATTGGGTATAAATGCGAAAATCCGAAAACAGCGAAACCGTGAATGTGATCAGATGATGGAGAATCCACGGAGTCAGGAAAAAAAGAATCACTCCCACGGCCGCGAGGCGCGGCACCGTCGATACGGTCATGTCTTGGACTGACGTCATGACCTGCCCAATGTTGATCAGGAGGCCGACGAGCATGGCGGCCAGAAGCACGGGCATAGAAATCCAGAATGCCGCTTCGATGGTGCGGCGGGTGAGTTCGACGACCTGTTCGGCGTTCACGCATCACCTCAATAGTGAAAACTCTTGAGCATCGAGCCAACAACCAGATTCCAACCGTCCGCGACGACGAAAAGCAGAATCTTCAGCGGAGTGGAAATGACCACCGGTGGAAGCTGGAGCATGCCGATGGAAGTGGTAATCGAGGCGGTTACCAGATCAATTACGAGAAAAGGAAGAAAGAGCACCGCGCCGATCTGGAATCCGGTCTTAAGTTCGGAAAGGATGTAGGCCGGAATGACGACGGACATGGGCAGGTCATTGGAGTTATCGGGGCGCGGCATCTTGCTCAGCTCGACGAACAGGGCCAGGTCCTTTTCCCGCGTGTAGCCGAGCATGAAGGTACGCAGCGGACCCGCGCCACGCTCCAGCGCCTGCCACGAACTGATTTTGCCCTGCTCGAAGGGAATGATGGCCTGCTGATTCACCGCGGCGCCAACCGGCTGCATGATGAAGTAGGTGAGAAAAATCGCGAGACCGATCAGCGTTTGGTTCGTCGGCGCGGTTTGCGTGCCGAGCGCCTGCCGAAGGAAATGGAAAATGGTGAGGATTCTGACGAACGGCGTCATGGAAAGAAGGATCGCCGGCAAAAGGGTTAGCAGGGTCAGCAGGAGAATGATCGAGACGGAAGTGGTGTCGCCGCGCACGCTTAAGCCGGGCAATTGGATGATGGGCTGCTGTGGTGCGGCGGCCGCGCTCTTCACAAAGAAGGAAGCGGCGAGCAACAAGAGCGCACGCAGGGCAAGGAGCGAGTTGCGCGGAAACGTCAAGGCCGCTTTCATTCGTCGTATCCCTCGGGAGATAAAGAAGAATCTTGCGCGAGCCCTGCAGCGCGTCGGGTGCAATCCTTTCGGTCCAATACGGAAAAAGAATTTGCTGTCGCCGCCAGAAGGTAGCGCTCCCCTTCCCATTGCACGACGGCGAGCATTCTGCGTTCGCCCAAGGGAAGCGTCTCGCACAGATGAAGAGTGTGCACCGTGCGGCGGATTTTCACGCTGCGAAGGAGGCGAGTGAGCGCTTCAAGGATTTGCCGCGCCACCATCGGCTGTCTCGAACCTGCTTTTTGCTGCACAGAATCCATTCCAATTTCCTTCCGGGAAAATTCGGTCACGCCAGCTCCGTAATGCGCACGGCAATCCGCTGGCCCATCACTTCGAATTCCGCCCATCCGATAATGCTGGTGTTCACGACGACGGGCACATCGGCGCCGCTGGGGTTATTCGATTCGAGGATCGCGCCTGGAGCGAGCCGCAACAACTCGCGGACGGTGAACGCGCTCAAGGGCAGATCCACGCTAAGAACACACGGAAGATCCGCGCATTCCATCCAGAGTTCCTCGGGAACGGCAACCCGAATCTCATTCGGCAATGCGGGAACCGTGGTCATGGCTCAGCGTTGCACCAAGAATTCCGTGAAATAGATTTCGCGCACATCGAGTTCGGGAACATCGCGGCGAAGGGCCTGAAGCAGATTTTTCTTGAGCTGCTCCTTGCCTTCCGGGGTAAGCAGCGGATCCGCCCGGCAGACAGTGAGGACGGAGAGAACGGAATCCCGGATCCGCGCAATAGGAACCGCAGAGGCCGGTTTTTCGCGGTCGGCGCCCTCCGGCAAACGATCAATGCCCAGATCCATTGTGACGCGGAGGAAGTGATTGTCTTCCGAGTCAGCGAGGTTTACCGTAAAACCTTCCAAGGCAACAATGTACTTGGGCGGCTGATCCGCCTCTGCAGTCTGTGCGGCCTCCGCAGAGCGCCCTCGCTGCATGACGTACCAAGCCGCTCCACCACCGCCGCCGAAGCCCAGTAGGACTACCACGAGCAATAGCGGAAGCGAGGATTTCCTCTTCGGCGCGACAGAAAGAGAACTCGCGATGGTTTCGGAGGAAGTTCTGGAGGTTTCGCCGCTCATCGGAGGAAGGAAATGCAATTGGAACGCCGAACAAACAATTAGGGCGTGGGAAAATGCGAATCGCTTGAACGCTTAAGCCCGTGAGCGGGAAGGAGTTATGCGGGGGAGAAGATTCCAGTTCTCAGGGCCAAAAATCCAGAATGGAACAAGAGTCGCAACTTCGGAAGATGCTCATTAGGAAATTTTTAGAATGTGCGCCTCCGCCCCTGCGCGAGCCGCGCCGCCAGGCGGAAGCGCCGCACAAGACCCCGCGAATTATTGCTTCAAGTTGATTGCGGTCTGAGTGACTTCGTCGAAAGTGGTTACGGCCTTGGCGTTGGCCTGATAGCCGCGCTCTTGAAGGATGAGTTGGGCGAATTGCGTCGCGATATCCACGTTGGATTGTTCGAGGGCGCCACCGGAAAGAGTTCCGCGGCCGCCGGTTCCCGGAGCGCCGATGTTCGCCTGGCCCGAAGCAAGACTCGCCAGGAACTCGTTGGAGCCATTCCGTACCAGACCTTGATCGTTTTGGAACGAAGCCAAAGCGATCTGGCCGAGGGCGGAAGTCTGGCCGTTGCTGAAAGTGCCCTGGATCGTGCCGTCGGAGCTGATGATGTAGCTCACAAGCGTGCCGCTCGAATAGCCGTCCTGCGAAGTGGTGGAAACGGCAGAAGGACCTGAGACTTGTGAGACCACGCCAGCTCCATTGGCGTCGTACAGGTTCCAATCGAAAGTTAGATCGTTGGCGCCATCGGCAAGCGCGGCCGCTGTGACCCCGGTAACGTTTCCCGCAGGCGCGGTGAGCTGGCCCGCGCCATTGAAGGTGAGAGTGCCCGTGTTGATCGTGACGGGATTTCCAGCGGCGCCGACATCGGCCGCGGGAATGGTGATCGAGTAAGTCCAGTTATTCGCGGCGGTTTTTGTGAAGTTATAGGTGAGAATATGCGAACCGCCGAGGGAATCATAAACCGCGACGGAAGTGCTGAATGTTCCTCCGACGGCGGTATCGGAATCCAGGTTCATGGCCAGCTGGACGTTTGCCGTGGGGTTAGGAGGATTCGTTTGACCCGTGGCGATTTGGAGGGGCCCAACGGTGGCGTTAGGATTCACGACGCCATTGACGGCGGGATATCCGAGGACAGAGGCACCGTCTTTGCTCAAAAGATGGCCGTCCGAGGAGATGGAAAAATCTCCCGCGCGCGTGTAGAGCTGCTCGCCATTGTTGTCGAGCACGAAGTATCCGCTGCCTTGAATGGCCACGTCGGTCGGCACACCGGTGGACTGGATACTGCCCTGCGTGAATTGCGAGTCAATGGCCTGAACGCTGGCACCGACGCCGATTTGTTCAGGATTGCCATCCCCGCTCGTGCCGACCTGCTGATAAAACAAATCCTCGAAGAGCGGGCGCTGCGCTTTGTATCCGATAGTATTCAGATTCGCCAGGTTGTTCGCAGTGACGGAGAGCGCGTCCGAATTCGCCTGCAAACCCGATAACGGAATGAAAAATGAAGGCATTTGTCTTCTCCTAGGTAATTTACTGCTGGAAACTCATTGGGTTGAATAACGCTGCAGCGGCTGCGGCGGCGTTCGCGTTGCTCTGCGCGGCTGCGGTTGCCGTATTGCTGCTCACCGGTACCGCGGGTGATCCGGAGGTCCCGGTGGTGCTTTGGGCGCCGCCCACCAGGGTATCCATGTCCTGGCGTATCTGGATAATCTGTTGGAGAGTATTCATGGAGGTCAGCTCGTCCACCATCTGATTGGGATCGAGCGGATCGAGGGGATCCTGTGCTTGAAGCTGCGCTGTGAGCAGGGTGATGAAAGAATCGGCGTCGAGCGTGTTGCTGGGCGTCTGCTGCGTCGAGCTAGAAGAGGACGATGACGCTCCCGAGGTGCTGTCGTAAGCCGAAGGCGAATTTGGAATGGCGGAGGTGATGGCGTTCATTCTCTGGCTCCTCGCACGCAATTACGCGTGGACGTTCAACCTTCCCTGGGTATCAAAGACTCCTGAAGGTGCTGCTTCCAGGGAGCTCAGTAAAGCGGGCGATCCAGCTGTAACCCACGAAGGACTGGCTTGAAAGCGGTTTGCCCCTGGCGCTTGCTGTTGCTGGCCATCCCGGCCGGCGTCGCCCGCGGCGGAATTCAGCGAGCCTTGGAGCAGCGTCACTTGATCCACGCGCAATTGCTTGCCGGAAAGCGCTTGTTGCAGAGCGGGCAATTCCACCGCTAGTGCGGCGTGCGCATCGCGTTTTTCGACGGTGATGGCTGCGCCGAGTTCATCGCCCGCCATACGCGCGCGCAACTCCACGTTTCCGAGCTTGTCGGTCTGAAGCTCGATCCGCATCTCGCTGTGGCCGGCGTTTTCGATGAGTTGCGCCGTATTTACAAAGTGGTTTCCCGCCGGGTCGGGAAGATGTGCCAGTGCGGACTGCCCTGGGGGCGGTGCTGCAGGCAAATTCGGGGAGGAATTTAAAGGGTTCGCGGGAGCGTGATTTTGCGGAAGAGTCAGATTCGAAGTGGCGGATGAAGCGACCGCGGTATCTGCGGGGTCGGGAGTTGCAGAATGCATCGCTTGAGCGAAGTTGGGTGGTTGCGGGGCTGGTTTCAATGGATCAACCGGGTGATCGGGTTCTGTGGGAAGTTGATTTTCGTTCTGTCCGGATGAGGATTCGCCGGATGACGTCTTCGAAGAATTGTCGGAAGCCGGGTTGGAACTCGCGCCGGCCGCAGACGCGCTTTGTGCGGGAGCAGTTAGTGGCTTCGTATGGACGGCGGGAGCTGCGGGCACCTCCTGGAAAGATTGCAACAAAGCAGAGCGCTCCTCGACATCGTGACGCGCGTTGATCTGCAGGCGCTGTGTTCGCTCCTGTTGGCTCGTCGAGAGCGTGATAGTGGCAGGAGCGGGCGCGGAAGCAGGGCCCGGGGATGGCTGTGCCTGTAGTTGCTGCACCTGCTTGACAATGGAGGAAAGTGCGGGAGGAAGTGGACCGGCAACCCGCGAAGGTGTTACTTCAGAGTTTACGCGCTCAACGACCTGGACGGGGGCTTCGGCGCTTTGAGGGCGGGCCTCGGTGACTGCAGCATTTCCAACAACTGCTTCGGATGGCACGTCCGCTGCAGTTGATTTGGCTGGCGTCTCGTTCGATTGCGGGAGCTGCTGAGGCCCCGGCTCCGGCGATGCAATCGGCTCTGGAGGAAAAGCAATCGCACCCGAGGATTCGCTTCTCGAAGTTTCCGCCGAGTGAAAGCTCCTAATCGGCGAGGCTGGCTGTTGCGAAGTCTCCGCATGTGTGGCAGCTGGAAGCGTGGGGTCTGTTGCGGTATCGACTTCGGCGCTGGAGCAAACTGACAAGGTCGCAGGGGCAGAGGCTAAACTCGGCACGACGATGGACAGCAGCGCCGTTGAAGGCAGGGACTCAAGAGTTGCAGCGCCGTTCGAAGCGGTTGACGGGCCTCTTTTACTTGAAGCCGATTTTCCTCTTCCAGAGGCGGAGCAAACAGGACTCTGTTTTGTGGGTTGGCTCGATGGGGTAACCACAGCGCCCGCTCCGCGCGCAATCGCTTGTTTCACCAGCTCTGGAAAGGTCTGCGTTTGCGTGGTGTTGGAGACTCCCGGGTTGCCGGACGGCGCACCGGCAATCGCACCGGCCAAGCTAGCAGGCGCGGCCGCTTGGCCGGGAGCTCCCGGTGCCGATGCGGCGAGATTCGGTATGGCCATACCTTGCATGGGTAATCCCGTACTGCCGGATCAAGAGGGAGCACGCTTCGTTCCAAATACGTCCCGCGCCGCTTGTTCAGCGGATGTAAAGGGAAGCAGCGGGAATATCACGAGATAGCGGGTGCGAAGAATCCCTGGATCCCAAGGCAATCGCCGTTCACTCGCGCAACTGGGCAAGGCTTGCCGTGTGGTCCGGCAAGAACTATTCGGAGGGATTCAAGTACTTGCGAATCAGAAAGGCCTCATCCACGCGCTGCTGTTCGCGCCGGAGAAAATCCAGAATGTACGCTTCCTGCTGGCGCTCGCGCAAAGCCGCCAGAATTTCGCTCTTTTTTCGGGCTTCATGATAAATCTTGAGTTGCTCGGCGCGCTGGTTTTCCGCTTCCGCAAGTTTCTTCTGCAAGGACTTGCGGGCCGCCAAGTAGGCCGAGTCGCAAGCGACTTCGAACTGCAGCATGGATCCCGCGCCGCCCGCCGTCAGGCTCTGTTGCGCGCTGCGGCGCTGCGCAAGACGGCCCTCGTCCAATTGGCGCAGCTCCGCGCGAAGACGCGCCAGGATCGCCGACAGCGATTGCAGCCGCAGTTCCTCCTGACGCTCTATGCTTCGCCTGAGCCGCAGCAGAGATTCGAGCTTGTAGTGAAATGCCATGGCAGCTTACTCGGGCAGCGCCATCAGCGACTTCACCGTCTGATCGAAAGGAGCAACCTCCTGTTTATTCTGCTGGAGAAATCCTTGGATCGCGGGAAGCGCGAACATCGCGCGGTCCAGGAGCGGATCGGCGCCCTTTTGATAGGCGCCCACGCGGATCAGATCTTCCGCCGCGCTGTACGAAGCGAGAAGTTGCCGGATCCTGTGGATCTTCTCCAGGTGTTCGCGCTTGCACACCACCGGCATTAGGCGGCTGAGACTGTCCAGAATCGCAATCGGCGGATAATGGCCCTGCGCATTTAGACGCCGATCCAGCATCACGTGGCCGTCCAGAAGCGCGCGAACCGCGTCCACCAACGGATCCTGCTGGTCGTCGCCCTCCATCAAAACGGTGTAAAACGCGGTGATGCTGCCGTGGCCAAAATTTCCCGCTCGTTCAATCAGCCGGGCCAGCAGCGTAAATACCGACGGCGTATAACCCTTTGCCGTAGGAGGCTCTCCGGCGGCAAGGCCGATTTCGCGTTGCGCCATGGCAAATCGCGTGAGCGAATCGACAACCAGCAAGACATGTTTGCGCTGGGCGCAAAAATATTCCGCAACCGTGGTCGCCGCAAGCGCGGCGCGGATCCTCAGTAAGGGCGACTGGTCCGAGGTCGAGACGACCACGACGGAGCGCGCCAGCCCCTCCCGCCCGATGGCATCTTCCAGAAATTCGCGCACTTCGCGTCCGCGCTCGCCCACCAGTGCAAGCACCGTAAGATCCGCGGAGGTTGCTCGCGTCATCATTCCGATCAGGGTGCTCTTGCCCACGCCGCTGCCGCCAAAAATTCCAATGCGCTGGCCGCGCCCGCAGGTCAGCATTCCGTCAATGGCGCGAATGCCGCAGCCCAGCGGCTCGCGAATCGGCGAGCGATCGAGAGGCAGGGGCGGTTCGCCGTGCAACTGCCAATGCTCTTTGGCGCGGTAGGCAGGCTTGCAGTCTATTGGCCTGCCGGAGCCTTCGATCACGCGTCCCAGCATTCCGGCTCCGACGCGAAGGGCGGGACGGGTGCCCCTGGTAACGATCCGGTCGCCATAGCGGATTCCGCTCGGCCGCTCCAGCGGCATTGAAAGTACAGTGCGCCCGCGAAATCCGACGATCTCGCCGGAATACGCATGGCCGTCCTCGGTAATGATCGCGCACCCCTCTCCTACCGAGCAGAAGGGACCTCCCGACTCCACCAAGTTTCCCACGGCTTTCGTGACGCGCCCCGTCCAACGCAGTGTGGAAAACTCCTCAAGCCTGCGAAAATAGGGAGCAAGAACCGAGGAATTCTCCATCACCGGACCTGTGGCCGCTGTTCGAGCAAATCGAGAAAGCCCTGTTCAATCTCCTTGAGCTGGGTATCCAGGCTCACTTGAGTGCTGCCGAATTCCGTTTCCAGCGCGCATTCGCCCCGCTGGAGTCCCGGATCGCCGATGAGTTCCGGCTTTTCAGCAGTGCTGGCCTGTTGCGCAAAAAAATCGGTCCAGAACGGAATGTCCGAGGGATGCGCGCGAAGCCGTACCCGCGTGCCCGCCTCCAACTTTTCCAGGGCCACGTGCACCATGCCGGTAAGCAAAAGCGGATCAATCTGCGCTTCTCGGTGAAGTATTTTCCGCGCGATGGCCAGGGCAAGCTGCACGGCTTCGGGTTCCACCCGGTTGAAATAATTCTCCCTTTCGGTTTTGAATTGCGCGATCGCCGCAGTAACGGACGATTTCGCTGCCTTGAGCTGCGTTTCAAACGCCGACTTGGCCCGGGCCTCTCCCTCGCGAACCCCGCGCTCATAGGATTCTTTCTCTTTCTTTGCGGCAATTCCGTTTTCCGCGGCGCCGGGAGCTTGCCAGGGCCCTGGCGGATTCTCGGAGGATTCGGTTCCATTGCCGCTGGCGGGTATATAGCGGAATGTTTCTGCCTGCATCGTTCCTGTTCCGTCGCTCTCGCGGTCAGACGACATAAGACTCCTCCTCCTCGGATTTCAGGAACATTTTCCCTTCGCTTTCCAAACGGCGTGCGGTATTCACGACTTCCTGCTGCGCGTTGCCGACTTCGCGCGCTCTCATCGGTCCCAGGGCTTCCATGTCCTCCTTGAGCATTTCCACCGCGCGCGACGACATACACTTGAAGAAGTGGTTGCGAAGATCCTCGGAGGCGGATTTAAGCGCGATGGCCAGCGTTTTCTTGTCCACCTGGCCCAGGAGTTCGCGCAGCCCGGTTTCGGGAATTTCGAGGAAATCATCGAAAGTAAACATTAAGTTGCGGATGGACGTGGCGAGCGGGGCGTTGTCCTCCTCGATCGTTTCCAGGATGCGGCTTGAGGACATCTGGTCGAGCTGGTTCAGAAGATCCGCCACCGCTTTGACGCCGCCGTAGGAGCGCCGGCTCTGTTCGCCAAGTGTCACAAGGCGCTTGTGCATCACCAGCGCGATTTTTTTTACCATCTCCGGCGAAAACTGCTGCATCTCCGCGAGGCGCTTCACCGCCTGTCCCCGCACCTTTTCCGGCAGCATCATCAGCACGGCCCGCGCCGCTTTGGGGTTCAAGTGCGCGATCACCAATGCGATGGTCTGCGGATGTTCTCCTTGAATGAATTTGGAAAGCTGCTGCGGATCGGTTTTTTGCAGCGTGTCCAGGTTCTGGGCGCTCGCTTCCTGGGCGCGGGAGACTTCTTCAAGAAGCGATTTCGCCCCCTGCTCTCCGAAAGCCTTCACCAGCACCTTGCTCGCGTAGCTCATGCCCCCCTGCGCCAGATATTCCTGCGTCAAGGTTAGCCGGTAATAATCCTGCAGCACTTTGGCGCCGATCTCCGGAGAGACGTACTCCAGCTCCGATATTTCTTGCGTGATGGCGCGCAAGTCGCGGTCCGGCAAATTCCGGTACACGCCCATGGCCGCTTCATCGCCCAGGAGCACCATGAGAATGGCTGCCTTGCGCGTCCCGTTTAGGGCATTCTCATCAGAATGGCTCACGATTACTTCTCCGTCTCGCGCATCCAGTTTTGAATCAGGCGGCTGGCCGACTCCGGATCTTCCTTTACCTTCGCGGCCAGCTCCTTCTTTAAGGCCACGGCTTGCCGAAGTTCAGGGGATCCTCCGGCAAAGGCCTCAAGTGAACCCGCTTGAATATGACCTGCGGCGGCAAGCGCGGCGGCTTCGGGGTGCGAACCGCCTGCAACTGCAAGCTCGCCTTTGATGGGCGTCTCGAGGATTCGTAAAACCTGCCTCATCACCGGCTTCAGAATGAGCAAATAAACGATCGCAAAGAGCAGCAACAGCGCCGCATACCGTAGAAGTCCGGTCCATTTCTGTGCGAATAGGAAAAAGCGCTGAATTTTACCGGGCGCTTGCGGAGTTTCCAAAGGTGTTTGAGTGAAGGGAATATCTTGCAACGAGAATTCGTCGCCGCGCTGCGCGTCAAACCCGATCGCCGCTTTCGCCAACGATTCAATCTGCGCCATTTCCTCCGGCGTTCTTTTCCGGTGCGTTTCCACGGTCTTGCCGTTTTCCGTTTTGGTCTCCGTAACGTCATCCACCAGAATCGCCGCAGCAATGCGCTTGATCCGTCCGGCCGGTTCCACGATGTGGTGGGTGGTGCGGCTTACCGCGAACGTCTTGCTCTCGGTGTGAATGCCCTGGCTCGCGCTGCTCGTCTGCGCCACTTGTGCGGCTGTCGAGGAACCCTGCGTGTTCGGCGTGTTGCTGGGTGTGCCCGGAATTCCCGAAGGCTGGAGATCGCCAACGGTCTCCTGCGAAACTTGCGAGGTCAGAACCGCTGTGGAATTGGGATCGTAAGTCTCCTGCGTGGTATCGCCGGACGTGGGATCGTAATCAATGGTGACACTCGATTTCACATGATCGCTTCCCACCACCGGTGCCAGCGTTTGAACGACCTTTTCGGCCAATTGGGTTTCCAGGTCCGTATCGGTCATTGTTCCCGGCCCGGAATTTCCATGCCCTGCCCACGGCATTTGACCGTCGGTCGTGACCACCGTGACGTTTTGTGGCGAAAGGTCATCCCAGGCGCTGGAAACCAGGTTCGCCACCGAAGTGGCAATCTGCTCGGTCAGACGCGTCCCGCGCAGCTTGAGCACCACCGCCGCCTTCGCCGGACGCTCCCGGTCGCTGAACAGCGATTCGTGCGGCAGGACCAGGTGCACGCGCACCGCTTCCACGCCGTTCATGGTTTGGATCGTGCGCTCCAGTTCCCCCTCGAGCGCGCGCTGGTAATTCACCTTCTCGGAAAAATCGCTCCCTGACCAGTTCGGTTTGTCGAACAATTCGAATCCCATTCGCCCGCTCGGCAGCGGTCCCTCCGAAGCCACCTCCAGGCGCGCCTTGTCCATTTGATCGGCGCGCACCAGCACGGAAGTCCCGTCGGTCGAGACCTGATTAGCAATGTTTGCCGCGCCCAGACGCTGCGCCAGCGTCTGTGCATCCGCGGGCGCCATGCCGGAGTAAAGCGGCTTGTACTCGCCGCCCGCGAACAAGGCGGAAAACAGCCACACGATCGCGCCGACAATTGCAAGACTGCCGGCGAGCAGAACTCTTTGCCGCAGCGTTAGCCCGCGCAGAAATGCGGTGATTTGTTGGAGGACCCTTTCCATCATTGATCCGGGATGGCCTGTAGCTGCCCCTTTTTAACGCATCAGAAAGGCATTGAGGAAATCTGCTGGTATGCCTGGACGATTTTGTTCCGCACCTGCACCATCATCTGGAAAGACAGGTTGGCTTTTTCCACCGCGATCATCGCCGAGTGGATGTCTTGCCCGTTGCCGCTCAGGAGCTGCGTAACCTTGTCGTCTGCCTGATTTTGCATCGAGCCGATCTCGTTCATGGCATTCTTGAGCGTGTCCATGAACTGAGAATCGCTGGCGTTCGGCTGGAGCCCCGTATCGCTGCTCGTTGCGGTGTCAAACGTGGGCCGCGGAAGACCTTGAATGGGATTAAACATCACTTCTCTCCTTTTTTTCCTGCAATCAGCTCAGAATCGTGATCGCCGCCTGAATCATGTTCTTGGTGCTGTCCACTGCGGAGACGTTGATCTGATACGCGCGCGCGGCGCCCATCAGGTTCACGATCTCCTCCGCCGGATTGATGGCCGGATACGCGACGTAGCCCTGTTTATCCGCATCGGGGTTTCCCGGCTCGAAACGCCGGATCGGCGGAGCGTTGTCCGCAACCACATTCACCACGCGCACATCCTCCGCGTGCATGTCCGCGTAAGAAGCGAGCATCATGCCGAAGCTTGGCGGCGTTCCGATCGGCTGGGCTGGGCGTGCGCCGAACACGACATGCATCCTCTGATATGGTCCACCGCTTGCCGTTCGCGTGGTCTCCGCGTTCGCCAGATTCGCGGACACCACTTCCGCGCGCAGCCTTTCCGCAAGCAGTGCCGACCCGCTGATCTCCATCACTCGAAACAGATTCATGATTACTGACCCTCCCGAATCGCCGTACTGAGTTGGGCAAATTCCGCGCGCAGGATTGCTGTCGCAGCCTTGTATTGCAGTTGTACTTCGGCCAGCAGCAGCGCTTCCCGGTCGGGACTCACGTTGTTGCCGTCCGGCCGGGACGTGAGTCCTGGCACTGGAACGACAAAGGGACTGGTCAGCCCCTCCGGTTCGCCGTTCATCGCGCGCTCCATGGCGCCGCGGAAATCAATGTCGCGCGTGTGGTAACCAGGCGTATCAATGTTTGCGAGGTTGGTGCTGACCAGCGTTTGCCGCATGGTGCTCAAGTCGAGGTAGCGCTGCATCAGGAGAAGCTGTGGAGTATCCAGCCAGCTCATGACGGCCTCCGCGCGGGCAGGCCATATTCGCGAATCTTGTTGCGCACGGTCCGCAGGCTCACGCCCATGAGTTCTGCCGCTTTGGTTCGATTGCCGCCGGTTGCCAGCAGCGTTTTTTCGAGAAGCTGCCGCTCGGCTTCCTGAAGAGTCACGCCGGGATGCAACCCCGCAGCGGGTTCATTTCTTGGCGTAAGAGAATCAATCTCGAACGGTTCCGCCCGAAGGGATGGTCCGGTTGCAAGCGCAAGCGCGCGCCGGATGAAGTTTTCCAGCTCGCGAATGTTCCCCGGCCAATCGTGCGCTTCGAGTTGTGCGGCAAGTTCCGGAGAAATCCGGTGCATGCCTGGCCGGTCTTTCGGTTCGTGCTTGCGCAGAAAATGTTCGGCAAGCGGCAGAATATCGTCGCGCCGCTCGCGCAGGGAAGGCAAAGTCAGCGGCACCACATTCAAACGATAGAAAAGGTCCGGCCGGAATGTTCCCGCTTCCATCTGCGCGCGAAGCGATCGGTTGGTGGTGGCGATAACCCTGACATCCACGGGAACGGGCCGCGTATCGCCCAGCCGGTCAATCTCGCGTTCCTGCAAAACGCGCAGCAGCTTCGGCTGGAGAGTCAAAGGCATTTCTCCAATTTCGTCCAGGAGCAAAGTGCCGCCGCTCGCCAGTTCGAATTTGCCGGGCTTTGCCGTGTGGGCGCCCGTGAACGCTCCGCGCACGTGCCCGAAAAGTTCGCTCTCGAGTAAGTTGTCCGGAAACGCGGAACAATTCACGGCAACGAACGCGCCTTCGCTCCGGTTGCTTGCCTTGTGAATCAGCCGCGCCAGCAGCTCCTTGCCCGTTCCGCTTTCTGCTTCGATCAGAACGTCCGCGTCTGTCAACGCCGCACGCCGCGCCCGCGCCATAACCGAAAGGAAGGCCGGCGACCTTCCGATCCCATCGCAACAATCCGCTTCTCCTTCCGCATCGCTTGCCGGGGGCAGCAGCTTTTGTGCCACCGCCACAAGCTCCTCGAATGCGACCGGCTTTTGCAAGTAATCGCAGGCCCCCTCCTTGATCGCCTGGACCGCGCCCGGCACGCTTCCGTACGCTGTCAGAAAAACCACGGGCGTTCCGGGAATGCACGAGCGGACTTCTTGCATCACTTCCAGGCCGTTGCCGTCCTCCATGCACATGTCCGTAACCACCAGCCTTGCGGGCGCGTTGCGAAACTTTGCCACTGCTTCACGTACTCCCGCTGCGGTCTGTACGCGCCAGCCCCGCCGGCGAAAGCTGTGCTCCAGCGCTGCGCGCATCGCCACTTCGTCGTCCACGATCAATACCTGGCTCATGCATTCGCTCCCGCGATCGGCAGAATGATGGAGAAAGTCGCTCCGTGACTTGGTTTGCTGACCACTCGAATTTCTCCGCCGTGTTGTTCAACGACCTTCTTGCTGACCGCCAGTCCCAACCCCGGACTGCCCGGCGTTGTCGTGAAGCCCGGATCGTAAATCCTGTCCAGCAGCTCTTCTGGAAGCCCGCGGCCGTCGTCTTTGAAATCAATCTGCGCAGCGCCCGCGGGGAACTGTGGCGCCCATCCCAGGCGCACGGAGAGCGTGCCGCCCGGCGGCATGGCCCGGAAGGCGTTTAGTGACAAATTGAGGAAGACTTGTTTCAAGCGGTTGGCATCTGCGTTTGCGGATATTTTTCCAACCGTATTCTCAATGTGAACCTGTTGGCCGCGCTGCCGTGCCAGCGGCTGCAGGAAATCCATCGTTTCGGCGATGAGCCGATCCAATTCGACCGGAACGAATTGCGCGGCAGGCTGGCTGTGAAACTGTAATACGTTGTTCACGGTCGCAGAGAGCGCCCGCAAACCCGCTTGCAGATGCATGACCCACTGCCGCGTCTCAGGAAGGTGCGAAGTGGCATCCGCAAGAAGCCCGGTGAAAAGTTCCATGCTCCCCAGGGGGTTGCGAATTTCGTGCGCCAGAACGGTCGCCACTTCGGCCAGTGCCAGCGACCGCCTGGCCGCTTCCCGCTCCTCGGCAAGCCGCTTCTGGTCCGTAATATCGCGCACGATCCAGATGCTGTCGCTTGGCCCGTCGGGAATTTCGCTAATGTTTGCGCGCAGGATGCCGATAGTACGATTGCCCGTGGAAGTCGGCGTGCACCATTCTCTTTCCGAAAAAAAACTGTTCGACGGCACGTCCTTCAACAACTGCTGAATCGGCTCCGGCAGTCCCGTGTCCATTCCTGCGGCCCAATCCCCCGGCGTCTGCATGAGGCGCCGTGCCTCGGGATTTGCGATCTGCACTTTTCCCGTTCCATCCACCACCAATACCCCACAGGGCAGATTGTCCAGCACACGCGACAAATACCCGCGCACGCGCGCATTCTCTTCCAGGCTTCTCTCCAATTCCGAATTGGCGCGGTCCAGTTCGCGGTGCAGGCGCGTCACTTCCGCCTGCAATTGCGTGTAAGAACGCTCCAGCGAACCCGCCGCCTGCGTAAACGTCAGGAACGCTCGTGTCAGGCTTTCCTTTGCGTCTAGCTGGGGGTCGCGAAGCATCGCCTTGCTGAGTGTTCTTTGCCGGGTTGTGGGCAAATTTGGCATCGTCGCCATTCCTGCACTCTCTCTGCCAGGAGCATCTCCCTGGCGTTAGATTTCTCTTAATTCCCTGCTCTCGCCGTACATTTGAAAATGTTCCGGTCGCATTGCTCGCTCGTTTCCGGAGAGAATGAAGGCCCGTTCCAGCGCATGCTGCAACTCGCGCACGTTGCCGTTCCACTGGCGCTTTTCCAACACCGCCAGGGTCGCGCCCGTCAACGTCTTCCCAGGAAGCTGCGCCTCTCCCGCGAGGCGCTCGAGAAAATGTTCGGCCAACGTGCCGATGTCTTCAGTTCGTTCCCGAAGCGCAGGGATCGTGATCGGAAACACCGCCAGCCGGTAGTACAAGTCTTGGCGGAACTGCTTGCTTTGCACCAACTCCTGCAGCCGCACGTTCGTCGCGCACACCACGCGCACATCCACGCGGTACACATCCGAACTTCCCAACCGCTGCACCTCGCCGTTTTGCAGAAACCGCAACAGCTTTGCCTGCATGCTCAGCGGAAGATCCCCCACCTCGTCCAGAAACAGCGTTCCGCCATGGGCAACGTGAATGCGCCCCAGGCGCGACTGCACTGCCCCCGTAAATGCGCCTCGCACATAGCCGAAAAGTTCCGCCTCTAGCAGCGCCTCAGGAATCGCCGCGCAATTCACCGCCGCAAACGCCTGCTTGGACCGCCGGCTCAATTGATGGATCGCCTGCGCCACCAATTCCTTCCCGGTTCCGGTTTCTCCAGACACCAGCACCGTTGTATCTCGCGACGCCACCATGCGCACCATTTGATACACCTGCCGGATCCCCTGGCTCGTTCCGATCATTCCGGGCAGCGCCTGTGCGTCCGCCGCATGCATATTGTTTTCGCGGAATTCCACAGCATTGCTCTGAGGTTGCTGGCGCTCGCCAGCCGTTTCCTGCTTTTCCACATTCGTGCCATCTTGAAATTCGCAGGTCACCAATTTCGAATCCACCATCTCCACGGAAATGCGCGGGTACCGTTCCCGGATCAGTCCTGCCACCTCGTTGGCATCCAGGTCGGGAAGGTGTTTGTCCAGCAGCACGCTGTCGCAAGCGAACTGGCCCAGCTTCGCCAGCGCGTGCGCGCCGCCTACCGCTTCTTCTTGAAGCGATTCGCCAGGCGCCACGCTCCCCAGCAAGCGTTTGCGGAAATCCGCATTTGCACTGGCAATCAACACTCGGCTCCGCGGACGGATCAAGTTTGTGAGCGCGCTTGCGGCCATATTTCTCTCCTGGCTTCTCGACCTGGAATTTGCGGACGGACACTTGGTGATCCGCACCCGAAAGCAGGAAGAATCTTCCCAGCCATCGGCAGGTTTCACTCTTGCGATTCAATCGCCAAGTTTGGCGGAGAAGATTCGTAGGAAAGATTGGAGTTAGCGGAGCGAAGCTAGGCACACGCTGCCCCACTCCGGCACGGTGTTTCGATTGGACACACGGAGAAGCTGCGCAATTCTTGCCGAGACAGACTGCGCGGCTCCCGCAGCGAGGCTTGGAGCCCCGCTTTCTCTTTCTCATCGGCGGAGGTTCGCAGGACTTTAGCTCAAATTCCCTCTTTTCTTGTTAGAAGAACTTCATCTTGATTCGACCGAGCGTTTCTGTTTCGAGCGCTCTCCACTTTTCCGTTTCCCTCGCCGAATTTTGCCCTCACAATAGATAGGTAGACGCCATCAGCCCTCTATTTCTGTTCTTGGGAGGTGTTTCTTGTTCCGTCGTCTTTGGTTCGTTGGAGCTCTTAGCTTTGGATTGGTAGTCTTTTACTCCGGTTGCCAGAAACCCGCCGATCAGTCCGCTTCTGGAGATTCTTCCGACTCTTCTCCCTCCTCTTCCCCTTCGTCTTCATCCGCGTCGGGCAATTCCAGCGCCAGCTCGCACCCTGCGGAACAGCCGATCGTCATTCCCGCGGACACGGATATCGCCATCGTCCTGGATGAAGCTCTCAGCTCCAAAACGAGTTCTTCTGGCCAGACCTTTTCGGCCAGCCTGCGCGATCCTCTCGAACTCAATGGAGGGGTGGTGATTCCCAAAGATGCCAGAGTTACGGGTCTGGTGAGAGACGCGAAATCCGCCGGCAAGTTCAAGGGCGGAGCAGAACTTTCCATCGAACTCACAAGTATCAGCGTGAGTGGCAGGGACTACAATCTTCACACTTCGCCGCGCACCTGGACCACGAAGGGGAAAGGCAAGCGAACTGCTGTTCTGGTGGGCGGTGGCGGGGCGCTCGGTGCATTGATCGGTGGTCTCGCGGGCGGCGGCAAGGGAGCCGCAATCGGCGCCGTTGCGGGAGCGGGCGCCGGCACTGGTGGCGCAGCGCTGACGGGTGATCGCGAGATTTCCTTGCCGGCGGAGACGCCCGTTTCCTTCAGGCTTTCGCAGAGCCTCGAACTCAAGCGCTGAGGATCTCAACGAAAGCGGGAAGGCTTAGAGGTGGCGCCTTCCCGCTTCCGTCCTCCAAAAAATCGCTATGCAAACCGCTGCTTCACTTCCGCGGGAATCGTTTGGCTCTTCAATGCTCCGTCCCCTTCGAGGGTTCTCACGGTCCAGACGCGCTTCTCGAATCCTTCCGCGATAAGCTTGTCGCCTTTGAAAACCTTGTGCTCGACGGAAAAGCTGGTGTTTCCCCAATCCGCGATTCGCGATTCCACTTCGACCTTATCCCCAAACGTGGCGGGCCCAATGAATTTCGCCCTTGTATCCACCATCGGTATGCCCACGATTCCATACCTCTTCAACATCTCGTGTTTTGGCAGTCCCGCCTTTTCGAACAATGCGGCGGTGCACGCATCGAATATCTCGAAATATCGCGGAAAATATACGATTCCCGCCGGATCGCAATCGCCCCACTCAATCTGAATTTTGCGGCGGTTTTTGAACATGCGTTCCGATCTCCGTCCTTTCCTTGCAGCCAAACGGCTGGAGTCTATCGTATAGAGTCGCCGCTGCGGAAACCGTTTTTTTCTGCTCCGATCTGCGATTACACTCTCACCATGCGGTTCGCGGGCAATCCATGCAACTTTTAGATGAACTCTTCCGTTCGCCGGATATTGAGGCTGTCTTTTCCGACTCCTCCTTTGTCCAGGCCATGCTGGATTTCGAAGCGGCCCTCGCCCGCGCTGAAGCCCGCGCGGGGATCGTCCCATCTCCCGCTGCGGAGGTGATTTCCTCCAATTGTCGTGCTGCCCTGCTTGACCTATCCGCTCTTACGCACTCCGCCGCTGTCTCCGGCAACCTGGCCATTCCTTTTGTCAAACAACTCAACGCCATCGTAGCCAAGGTAAGTCCGGAAGCTGCTCGCTTCGTCCATTGGGGTGCCACCAGCCAGGACGTCCTCGACACCGCGCTCATCCTCCAGCTTCGCCGCGCTCTCGAACTTTCTCTCTCGAGCCTCGATTCGATGGCAGCCGGCCTCGCCTCGCTCACCGAATCTCATCGCCGCACTTTCCTCCCCGCGCGCACCTGGATGCAGCATGCTCTTCCCACCACCTTCGGCTTCATCGCTGCTGGGTGGCTCGACGCGCTGCTGCGTCATCAGCGTCGCCTCGCCGCGCTGCAACAAAGTGCGCTTGTCCTTCAATTCGGTGGCGCAGCCGGCACGCTGGCTGCCCTCGGCGCTCGCGGCGCCGAAGTTGCACGATTCCTTGCCGAAGAACTCCACCTGAGCATGCCAGATCTTCCCTGGCACTCTCATCGCGACCGCCTCGCCGAGGTCGCCACGACGTACGGCCTCCTCGCCGGGTCTCTCGTCAAAATCGCTCGCGACCTTTCTCTTCACATGCAAACCGAGCTCCAGGAGATTCACGAGTCTTCCGCCCCGGGCCGCGGTAGCTCTTCCACCATGCCTCATAAGCGCAATCCCGTCGTCTGCACCGCCATACTGGGCGCGGTTCTCCGTGTTCCCGGGCTCGTCGGCACCATGCTTGCCTGCATGGACCATCCGGAGCAGCGCGCGCTCGGCTCCTGGCACGCCGAGTGGGAAACTTTGCCGGAAATCATCCGCCTCACCGCCGGCGCACTCCATCATTTCGCCGCTTTGATTCCCGACCTTATCGTTGACGCGAAGAAAATGCGCGAAAATCTCGAATTCACGCGTGGCCTCATTTACTCGGAAGCCGTGTCCATGGTTCTCTCCGAAAAACTCGGCCGCCAGCCCGCTCACGAGCGCATCGCAGCCGCTTGCCGGCGCGCGCAAACCGAAAACCGACATCTCCGCGAAATTCTCGCCGCCGATCCGGAGCTCTCCGCCCTCTTGCCTCCCGCCGATCTCGACCTCCTCTTTGATCCTGCAAGCTATCTCGGCTCCGCCGATCCATTCATTGACCGCGTGCTCGCGACCTATCGCGCGCGCCACACTCAAAAATTCTCCGCTCAAGGATAATCCCCGTGCCCTTCGCCGAACTTCCCGACGCGCGCATCCACTATGAAATTGCCGGCCCTGCTGCAGCGCCCGTCATTGTCTTCTCCAATTCTCTCGGCGCCACCCTGTCCATGTGGGATCTTCAGGCCGCCGCATTCTCCGATCGCTTCCGCGTGCTGCGTTACGACACGCGCGGCCACGGCAAATCCTCCACTACTCCCGGCCCCTATTCCATCGAGCAACTTTCCCGCGACGTCCTCGCCATGCTCGACATCCTCGATCTCGACCGCGTTCATTTCTGTGGCCTTTCCATGGGCGGACAGATCGGCCAATGGCTCGGCCTCAACGCCGCGCCTCGTTTGCACAAGCTTGTTCTCTGCAACACCGCCGCAAAAATAGGCAGCGACGAAGGCTGGAATACCCGCATCGCGACTGTGACGGCGAAAGGGGTAAAGGAAGTTTCTTCCGCCGTCGTCGGCCGGTGGTTCACTCCCGCTTTTCGAGATAAAAATCCGAAAGTGGTTGAGCCGATCCTCGGTGCATTTGAAGCCGCAAATCCCGCGGGTTATGCTGCGAACTGCGCTGCCGTCCGCGACTTCGACACACGTGCCATCGCGTCGCAAATTCGCATTCCCACGCTCGTGATATCCGGCGCTCATGATCTTGCCACTCCTTCCGCCGACGGCCGCGGGCTCGCCGAAAAAATTCCCGGCGCGCATTTTATCGAGCTCAATGCCGCGCATCTCTCCAACATCGAGGACGCCGCTCGTTTCAATCGTGAACTCGACGCATTTCTTTCTTCCTGAGGAGCCACCCGATGGACGACCAGCAAAAACACGAGCAAGGGTTGAAAGTTCGCCGCGCCGTACTCGGCGACGCTCACGTGGATCGGTCCCTGAAAAACCGCAATGCCTTCAATGAGGCTTTTCAGGATTTGCTTACGCGCTATGCCTGGGGTGAAATCTGGACGCGTCCCGGCCTTTCTCTCCAGACCCGCAGCCTGATCACTCTTAGCATGATGGTCGCCCTCAATCGCCCCGAGGAATTCCGCATGCACGTCCGAGCCGCGCTTACAAACGGAGTCTCTCGCGAGGAAATTCAGGAAGTGCTTCTCCAATCCGCCATTTATTGCGGCGTCCCCGCGGCGAACTCGGCGTTTCACAGCGCCGAGGAAGTGTTCGCCGAGCTTGACGCTTCCCGCGCTTCCACCGGCCGGTGAACAGTAGCTATATAGCTTTCGCTGAGTCGCCTTTGCGGAATGTTCCTGTTTTCCAGCCCATTTTGCGCTTATAATCCCAACCTTCAAGGTTCCGGAACAGCCTGCTCTATATCACTCATGGCCAAGCCGACTTCTTCCTCGCCATATCTTACGGCGCTCTTCGATCGGCTGCTGTTCGTCTCTTTTTTGTTAAACTGTTCCCGGTTCTTGCCTCTGTTTCTCCGGTGCGCTTGTGAATCAGTTCAAGGGATGCGATATGCTGCAAAAACATCGCCCTAACCTGCCTGCCTACCAGCGCATTCAGTCCTCCATTCGCAAGCGCATTGAGGCCGGCCAATTGCGTCCCGGGGACGCGGTCAGCTCCGAGCGCGACCTTGCCCGCATTCATCAGGTCAGCCTCATGACCGCCCGCCACGCGCTTGCGTCCCTGGAACATGAAGGGCTCGTCGAACGCCGCCGCGGAATCGGAACCTTCGTCGCCGCTCCCAAAATTCACTTTAACAAGCTGATGAGTTACACCGAGCAGATGGCCGCGCGCAGCCTCGTCGCGGGCTCCAGAATTCTTTTTGCCCGTATCATCGAAAATGAGCCGGAAATCTCCGCACGCCTTTCCATCCCTCCCACGGCTCCCATTATCAAGCTGGAGCGCCTTCGCCACGCCTCCGAAGAGCCTTTCGCTCTCGAGACTTGCTATCTCTCCTCAGCGGAATTCCCCGATCTGCTTTCCGCTCCCCTCGCGCGCGAATCTCTCTTTGGCCTGATCGAGCGTGACTATGCCGCCAAGCTCGGCTATGCCGACGAGGAAATTGACGCCACCGCCGCCGATCCCCGCACTGCCGACTTGCTCGGCGTCCAGCGCCGCGAACCGTTACTGCGCATCCGCCAGGTCATTTACTCCACCGCGGACAAGCCTCTGATCTATGTCCTGGGAATTTATCGCTCGGATCGCCACAATCTTGTCATCCGGCGCTTCCGGTGATCTGGCTGCTGCATGGACCGGCGTTGCGCGATGAAACGCCTTTGAATTTGAATATCCTGAGGGGCCAAAATGCTGGTTGTTCTTAAAACGGATTATGAAGAGGTAAGCCGCGAAGCCGCAAAAATCGTCGCGGCCACGATTCGCAACAATCCGTCGGCCGTCCTCGGTCTGGCCACCGGCAACACGCCGCTCGGCCTCTACAAAGAGCTCATCCGCATGCATCGCGAGGAAAAACTCGATTTTTCCCGAGTGGTTACCTTCAATCTCGACGAGTACCTCGGGCTTCCTCCTGCTCATCCGCAAAGCTTTCATACCTTCATGGATTCCACGCTCTTCGCTCACGTGAATATCGCGGCCGGAAATATTCACATTCCGGACGGTACGGTCTCCCGGAACTACGACGCATATTGCGCCTCTTATGAGGAGGACATTCGCCGCGCAGGCGGCATTGATCTCCAGATCCTTGGAATCGGCCGCAATGGCCACGTCGGTTTCAACGAGCCGACTTCCAGCCTGGCTTCCCGCACCCGCCTCAAAGCACTCAGCCGCGAAACCATCAAGGACAATCTCAAATTTTTCGGCAGCGAAAAAGAAGTTCCCAAGTGCGCCATCACCATGGGCATCGGCTCTATCCTCGAAGCCCGCCGCATCGTCCTGCTCGCCTCGGGAAAATCCAAGGCCGCTGCCGTGGCCGGCTCTATCGAAGGCCCCGTTACCGCTTCCGTTCCCGCTTCCGCTCTTCAGCTTCATCCCGAAGTCACCTTTCTCGTGGACGAGGAGGCTTCCTCCGCCCTGGCCAAAAAGGATTATTATCGTCACGTATTGGAAATGACCGCTCTTTTCACGCCGGAGCGCCTCTCGTGAACCACTCGCTCCGCGCAGGTATTCCATGATCGTTTCCGGCGACATCGGCGGCACCAAATGCATACTTGCCGCTTACGAAGAAGTGCCCGGCGGTCTGTGCCGCACCGCCCGTATTCGCTACCCCACCCGCGATTTCTCGAGTTTCGAGCGGCTCGTTGAAACGTTTTGCCGTGACGCGTCGGCGAGATCCGTCTCCGCTGCGGGCTTTGGTGTCCCGGGTACTGTCGTGGACGGCCGCCTCCACGCCGCCCATATTCCCTGGGTTCTCGATTCCGCTGCCCTCGCTTCGCGTCTCGGCCTTCCGCTCGAACGCATCGTCCTCATGAATGATCTCGTCGCAACGGCTCGTGGCCTCCAGCATCTGCTGCCCGAGGACTTTTTCTATCTGAATCGCGGGGTGGATCATCCCGAAGAAAACGTCGCCGTGATTGCAGCTGGCACCGGTCTTGGCGAAGCTGTTCTCTATTGGGATGGCAAAGGACACCGTGTCGCTCCCTCGGAAGGTGGGTCCGCTGATTTCGCGCCGCGCACCGACCAGGAAATTGCTTTTCTCACTTTCTTGAAAAAGCGTCTTCCCCGCGTGTCCTGCGAAGAGCTTTTCTCTGGCCGTGGCTTTCGCCCCATCCACGAATTCCTCGGGCCGGACGTGCGTCACGAATCCTTCAAAGGAGCCGCGGCCGATTCCGCGCAGGAAATCACGCAAAACGCTCTCTCGGGTTCGTGCCCGATCTGCTCGGAAACTCTGGATTTTTGGACGGATGCGTTTGGGGCGGAGTCGGGAAATCTTGCCCTCCGCGTGCTTGCCTACGGAGGCGTCTATCTTGCCGGAGGAATTGCGGTAAAAATTCTCCCGCTTCTCCAGAGGAGCACGTTTTGTCAGGCCTTTGCGGATAAAGGTCCGCTCTCCCCAATCCTCGCGAACATTCCCATCGCGGTCGTTCTCAATGAAGACGCCCCGCTGCTCGGCGCGGCCCACGCGGCATTGCAAGCCCTGTCTCTGCAAGCGGCGAGATAGCAGCTTATCGGCGGAAACTCCGGCTTGTTGTCATTCTGAGTGCAGCGAAGAATCTCTCGTCGCATTCAATCAATAAAATTAAATTCCTGCTTCCGTCGCATTGAAGGGGAACCTTTTTACGCCCCGTCAGGCGTTCCGCACCGGGAGCGTCAGATCATTCACCTTTCGCAATTGTGGAAACATCCACGCCCACAGCGCGGTCACGAGAATCGCTCCCGCGCCGCCGAGAAGTACGGCGGGGACCGTTCCGAACCACTGCGCCGTCAATCCCGATTCGAACTGCCCCAGCTCGTTTGAAGCGCCGATGAAGATCATGTCCACTGCGTTCACTCGTCCGCGCATTTCATCCGGCGTCGCGATCTGGATCAGCGTCCCGCGCACAATCACGCTGACCATGTCCGTTGCGCCCACCAGGAACAGCGCCGCAATCGAAAGAGCGAAATTTTTCGAAACGCCGAACAGAATCGTGAACAACCCGAATCCCGCCACGCACCAGAGCATCGTCGCTCCCGCTCTACGCTTCAGAGGCCGGTGCGCGATCGCAATCGCCATGATCGCCGCGCCAACTCCCGGCGCGCTCCGCAAAATTCCCAGTCCCCACGGTCCCGTCTGCAAAATTTCTTTCGCATAGACCGGAAGCAGCGCAACCGCCCCTCCGAGCAATACGGCAAAAAGGTCCAGAGAAATCGCGCCCAGAATTAGTCTCTCGCGCCAAATGTAGCGCAAGCCGGTAAATAACGTGGAAAGGTCCGCGGCGGGTCGCGCGCGATTCGTCTCTGTCGTTCGGGCGCGCAGCACCATCGCGATCGCCAAAAACGCGCTGATCATCGAAACGAAATACACCGCGCGGGGTCCGCGCGCCGCCGCGTAAATCAATCCTCCGAGCGTCGGCCCCAGAATTGTCGCGGTCATGAATATGCTCGAGGCCCACGCCACCGCGTTGTGAAAGTGCTCTTCCGGCACCAGCTGCGGAAGCATGGCGCGGCTCACCGGACCATTGAATGCGCGTACCACCCCCAGCAGCACCAGCACAGCATAGATTGGCGCCACGCTCTGCACGCGCTGGAACGTCAGCAGGAGCAGCAGCGCAAAGCACACGCTGAATCCCGCATAACAAGTGATCACCAGCCGCCGCCGGTTGAACCGGTCCGCCGCGTGACCCGTCACGAGGAACAGGAGAATGCTGGGAAGGAACTGCGCGAGGCCCACGAGGCCGAGATCGAGGGGGCGGCGGGTGATTTCGTAGATTTGCCAGCCGACGGCGACGGCCTGCATTTCCGTGGCAGCAACGATACCAAAACGCGCGAATTGAAAAAGAGTGAAGCCGGGATAGCGATAAGCGATGCGAGCCGCGCTGCCTTCGCCATTTTTTTGCGCCGGGGGCGTGCTCACCGGGCCGTCATTCTCCGTAGGGGACCCAGATATTTTTCACCTGGTGCGCGTGTTCGAGATACCAGCGGCCTTCGCCCTGCCGAGAGTCGAAGAAATCGATCTGCCGCGCTTCGTTGGTCCATACCTGCTTCAAGTTTCCGATTGAGAGCGCCTTCGCCGCGGAGCACATCGCCTCGTCGCCGTAGCACCAGATCGCGTCAATGCCATCGTGTTCGGCGAGAATCTTGAGCAATTCCGAAGCGCGTCCCGTGACGATGTTGATGGCGCCCGCCGGCAAATCGCTCGTCTCGAAAACCTGAAAAAGATCGCCGGTAATGAGCGGAAAATTTTCGGAAGGAACGGCGACGATTGTATTCCCTGACGCAAGCAATGGAAGCACCATCGTAAAAAAGCCGAGAAGAGGAGAACAGGATGGACAGATCACGCCGGCCGCGCCGATGGGTTCGTTCATGGCAATGGCGATATTGCGGAACGGAGGATTGTGAACGGCGCCATCGAATTTGTCGGCCCACGCCGCATAGGAAAAAATACGCATGAGGCTCAAGCGAATTTCTTCCGCGGCCTGTTTCTGCCCGATCACCGCGGTGAGCCGTTCGCCGATCTCCTTCGCGCGCAGCGATAGATTCTCCGCCATGTAGTAGAGCACTTGCGCGCGATTGTGCGCCGTGGTCTTGCTCCACGAGGTGGCCTGGCGAGCCGCTTCGACGGCGTTGCGAATGTCTTTGCGATTCCCGAGAGGAGCCTCGCCCAGGATTCTTCCGTTGGCGGCGCGAATCTCCATGCTGTAGCCGGAATCCGGCCGCACTTGTTTTCCGCCGATATAGAGTTTTACCGTGCGGTCAATCAGCGGATTGGCAACTTCCGCCTCGCCGCTCGAAGAGGCCACAGGAGCCGGAAGCGGCGGAGCATTTCTGAACCAGGTGGGTTCGAGATATTCGAGCATTCCTTCCCGGCCGCCTTCGCGGCCATAGCCGCTCTCTCGGTAGCCGCCGAACCCGCACGAGGCATCGAAAAGATTCGTGCTGTTCACCCAGACGACTCCGGCTTTCAGTTGCGCAGCAACATCAAGTGCCACGTTGATGCTCTCGCTCCATACGCTGGCGGCGAGCCCGTACGTCGAGTTGTTGGCAAGCTCGACGGCTTCGCGCGGCGTGCGGAAGGTCATCGCGGCAAGCACGGGACCGAAAATTTCCTGCTGGGCGACGACGGAAGTCGGATGCACGTTGCTCAGCAGCGTCGGCTTGTAATACAGCCCGCGCGACGGCAGTACGATTTCCGGCTGCCAGCACGTCGCGCCTTCGGCAATTCCTTGCTTCACGAGGCGATCAATGCGCTCGAGCTGAACCGGCGCGACGATCGCGCCGATATCAATTGCTTTATCGAGCGGCGAACCGACGCGCAGCGTGCTCATGCGGTCCTGCACTTTGCGCGTGAGTTTTTCCGCAATGCTTTCCTGCATGAGCAAACGCGAGCCCGCGCAGCAAACCTGTCCCTGATTGAACCAGATGCCGTCCACAAGACCTTCAACCGCGCTATCCAGATCGGAATCTTCAAAAATAATAAAGGGAGATTTTCCGCCGAGTTCGAGCGAGAGCTTTTTGTGGGAAGAAGCGGTGGCGCGGCGAATGGCGCGGCCCACTTCTGTGGATCCTGTGAAAGCGATCTTGTCCACGTCAGGATGCGTGACAAGCGCTTCGCCCGTCGTTCCGTCTCCGGTAACGATATTCACGGCTCCGTCAGGCAAGGAAATTTCCTGGCAAATTTCGGCGAATGCCAGAGCGGTGAGCGGAGTGAATTCCGCGGGCTTCAATACGACGGTGTTTCCCGCGGCGAGCGCTGGCGCGATTTTCCAGGCAAGCATGAGCAGCGGAAAATTCCATGGAATGATCTGGCCGACAACTCCGCACGCGGTGTAGCCAGGAAATTCCTGATCGAGAAGCTGCGCCCAACCGGCATGATGATAGAAATGGCGCGCGACGAGCGGAATATCAATGTCGCGGCTTTCGCGAATCGGTTTTCCGTTGTCGAGCGTTTCGAGAACGGCAAGCCGGCGCGAATGTTTCTGGATTTGCCGCGCGAGCGCATACAAACAGCGGGCGCGATCGAAGGGACGAAGCGCCTGCCAGGCGGGAAGCGCGGCGCGAGCAGCTTTCACCGCAGCATCAATATCCGCCGCGCTGCCCTGCGCCACATCCGCGATTTTCTCTCCGGTCGAAGGATCGTTGGTCGCGAAATACTTCTCAGCAATCGGCGGCTGCCACGCACCGTTGATGAAATGTCCGAAGCGGCGCTGGTGACGGTCGAGCCAGAGGAGCGATTCCTTCGGATCCTCGGGAGCGGGACCGTATTCCATGGTCTTGAACTTTTCGATGACGGTCATTTCGCTAGCGTGTCCTCACTGGCCGACCCTGATTATTTTTGCGCTCCCGCAACTGAAGTTTTGCTGGCCATTTTCTCGCGCCAAATCTCGATGCGCTTGAGAATGAACTTCAGCCGGTCGCGACCCCACTTCGTCCGCATAATGACCTTTTCGACGTCGAGAAAGGCTTCCGGATCCTCGAGCTTTGCGCGCAATTCCTTGATGAACGGATGAACCTTGCCATACATCACGAACATTTCGCCGCTGAAGGCAGGGCGCAAGAACAAATCTTCGTTTAGTGCCCCTTGCCGCACGAAGGAGGCAGCCATTCCCCAGTAGCCGCCTACCTGTCGCAGCCAGTTATTTTCCTGGGTGCCGGAAGCCCAGGCAATTTTCAGGAACTCTTCGGCATTCCGCGGCGAAAAATCCCACAGCCACCAGTTGCGCGCCTTGCGCATTTCCGGCTCGCGGCGAAGATTGTAAAGCTTCAGAATCAACTGGGCATCAGCAGCGCCGGGCTTTTTGGGCATGTCTTTTGTGCTCCGATCCTCAAAACTTTGTGTCTGGTTCCGCTTGTCCCTTCCTCATGCGATGGGATGGCGATACTCGGCGGAATAACGGCCGGTGGCGTGGAATTCGAGCTGGCGCTCGATATCGGCGAGCATGCCGCTCGCGCCGAGGCGGAAAAGATGCGGCTCGAGCCAGGAATTTCCCAACTCTTCTTTCATCAACGAAAGCCATTCAAGCGATTGCTTGGCGGTGCGGATGCCACCGGCAGGCTTGAATCCCACGGCCATGCCGGTTTCCTGGGCGTATTCGCGAATCGCGCGAGTCATGACGATGCCGACAGGAAGGGTGGCGTTGACGGATTCCTTGCCGGTGGAAGTTTTGATGAAATCGGCTCCGGCCATCATGGCGACAAGAGAGGCGCGCGCGACGTTGCGCAAGGTGAGGAGATCGCCGGTGCCGAGAATGACTTTCAAATGCGCTTTGCCGCAAGCGTCCTTGAAGGCGACGATTTCGTCATAGAGTTTTTGCCACTCCGCGCCGAAAACGTGAGCACGCGTGATGACAACATCAATTTCGTCGGCGCCAGCATCCACAGAACGGCGGATTTCCGCGATGCGCGTTTCAAGAGGAGAAAGTCCCGCGGGAAATCCGGTGGAGACGGCGGCGACTTTG